>Ga0194029_1000087_pt1 | contig 12342 bp, 20 predicted proteins | sample IW18Oct16_MG_FD_140360 | JGI IMG/M metagenome (GOLD analysis project Ga0194029, IMG submission 140360) | Freshwater microbial communities from the Broadkill River, Lewes, Delaware, United States - IW18Oct16_MG | ecosystem: Environmental > Aquatic > Freshwater > River | place: USA: Delaware... | reverse complement strand
AAGGATAAATTATCCGCTGGCGAGGCCGCCCAACCGAACGGGTACGGCCTGGCGGATTATGCCGATGAGATTCGTAGGATGGAGAAGGTATGTGGGGAAAGTGAGGTCATCCGCATAATCGACCCTCGTTTGGGAGCGGCGAGCTATCAGAAGTCGGAAGGATCTTCTAACATAATCGATGATTTAATGGATGAAGATATTATCGTTCAACCCGCCGAAGCGTTAGACATCGAGACAGGACTTCAAGCTATTAACAATTTATTAGCATGGGATCGGGAAAAGGAGATGGATTTGGATAATAAGCCTAAATTGATGTTCAGCGATGAATGTCAAAATCTCATAAGTTGTATGCAAGCTTACCAACCAAGTGCTGGGCTAAAATGTCCGAGCAAAGATTTCGTAGATAATGCCAGGTATTTTTGCATCGGTAATTTCGAGTATTTTAGCGAGGACGAATTAATTTCAACAGGTGGAGGAGGGTATTAATTATGGGAGTAACTAAAAAGTGGAGTCAAATGCAGAGGGACCAAGTGGTAATTTTACGGAAGACTGGATTAAGCTGGCCGAAGGTAAGTAAAGGGGTGGGCATCCCTCGTTCTAGCTGTCAGAAGATTTGGTCTGAGGAATCGGATGGTAAAATCGAACTGCCCGCCCCACCGGCAAAGCAGATAGAAAAGGCTAGGGTGCTTAAACTCGTCCCCAATCCCCGCCTTATGCTCATTCATTTTGATGGTCGGGAAGGAATTGCAAGGTGCGTTAAGAGGCTAGAAGCCAATCACCCTCCAAAATCGGAAATTTATGTCAAAAAAGTCGAGGGAGACGATGATTTGTATCGAATCGCCTGATCAGACGGAGAAGCGGATTGATCTGATGTTGAGGGAAATGGTGGTAGAGGAGGGCTTGTCTGCATTTGAGGCGGGGCGTGAGCCGAACAATTTCACGCTGAAGGAAATTAGCGAATTTATCGGAGTGCCTATTATCGCTGTCCACAGAGTCTAAAAAGAGGCTTTGAAAAAACTTAAATTAATAATGTTAGAATTGGAGGTTAAAAATGGAAATACAGGAATTTAGCGAAAAAGGACCGGATGTAGATGCCATCAAAAAGGAGTTTGAAGATGCGAAAGCAGACTTGAGCTTTTGGATGGATAAAGCGGAACAGGGTAGGGAGTGTCGATTTAACGAGTGGGCTGGCAAGGATGAGTCAGGCAAGAAGAATGGTCCGGAGGCATTTCCTTGGGACGGCTCCAGTGATCTTGAGCCAAACTTGGTTAACCCGTTGATTGATGGGGATGTAGCCTTACTTTCTCAATCGCTCTCACAGGCCAACCTCGTAGCCGCTCCCGTCGAAAGTTCCGACATTGGCAGTGCGAAGATGGTAAGCGAATTTCTTAAATGGCGGATGAACTCAATGACGGAACTTCCTCGGGAAGCCGCCATCGGAGCGAACTATTTATTGCAGAATGGAATTACATTCTTCGGCACTTACTGGAAGCGGGAAACCACAAGAGTATTTAAGGATATTAGCCTCGAAGAGATTGCACAGATGTCACCCGAGTTAGCTATGGCAATCCAAGACCCTGAGATGAAAGAGGGAGTTGAGGAGATGCTATTTCCGTTATTTCCTAATCTGAAAAAGAGACGGGTTCGGAAGATGATTAACGAACTTCGCAATAAAGGAGTATCGAAAGTTCCGACTGAAAAAGCTGTTGTAAATCGTCCGGCAATTAAGGCTTATGAATTAGGCAGAGAAATAATCATCGATTCAAATGTGATCGATTTAGAATCTGCCAGGAGCATTCACTGCATTCATTATTATTCTCCCGAAGCACTCATGCAAAAAGTCAATGAGGGATGGGATAAAAAGTGGATTGAGGAGGTGCTTGAGAACAGTAAGGGCTTTTATGCACCTGAGAGTTACAGTTCTGATTTAATGTCTTACGACACCGGTAATTTTTACGGCACACAGGATTATGAGGGTATGGTTCGAGTAATTACGACATATCGTAAGGAATTGGATGAGGATGATGTACCAATTTGTACCATTACTTGTTGGGCAGATGAAGCTGAAGGGCATGGTTTTCATAGTCCGATGGAATATGACGAGGGCAGATATCCATTTGTCTGCATAACTAGGGAGAACCTAAATCACCGCCTACTTGATTCCCGAGGTTACCCTGAACTTTTAAAGAGTTATCAAATTTCAGTAAAAACTGAGATGGATGCCCGGCGAGACCGCGCCTCGATGAGTACCTTGCCAGCCGCAGAATATATTGTTGGACGGAAGCCCGAACGGATCGGACCAGGTGCGCAGATTCCAGTCCGCCGCCGTGGAGAGTTTGGATTCGTTGAAATTCCACGCTACTCGCCAGCCTCGATGGAGGTGGAGATGCAAATCAGACAACTCGCCAATAAGATAACCGGTCGGGCAACATCGCCCGAGGATGCGGTTGAAGCAAACAGCATCCGCCAGCACTTGGTCAATCAGTGGCTCAATGGATTCAAACAGATTTTAAATCGGGTTTGGTGCTTGGATCGGACTTACGGCGGACCACAGATATGGTTTCGGGTAACGAATAACGAGCAAGGCGCTCAGTTGATGCTCGATGAGACTGCCGAGGTTTATGATTTTAACATTACATGGAACTCGATGAATCAGGACGAGGAGAAGGTTCTTCAGAAGTTGGATACTGTTGGTAAATTAATGTCGCAGTATGACAGACAGGGTCAAGCTCGCTATGACATTTACCTCCGTAAAGTGCTTGAGGCTATTGATCCTAATCTTGCTGGACAATTGATCGCCCCAGCAGAAGAGGCAACCGACAAAGAGATTAAGGAAACTTCTGCCGATATTGCTAAGATATTCTCGGGGCAAGTGGTTAATGCACCACAGCAAGGGGTTAATTCTCAACTTCGCCTCCAAGTTCTTCAGCAATACTTACAAGGAACTCCCGAAGTGCCAGCGACTGATGTTCAAAATCGTATGCAAGAGGATGAAAACTTTGCCAAGAGACTTCAGACATATGCCGGTCAGCTTGAACAAATGGAAGTACAGAATCGCAATAAACTAATTGGCCAGCTAGGGACTGCCCCCGGCAATGTACCAGGTACTTCAGTAGCCGCTTAAATAAAAAGGAAATATTATGCCAAAAGTAGGAAAGAAACATTATTCGTACACGCCTAAAGGAATGGCTAAAGCTAAAGCCGCCGCCAAGAAATCGGGTAAAAAGGTAAGCTATGCCAAGAAAAGCACTCGGAAGGCCAAGTAAGGTTAACAGCCCAAGGAGAATCCGAAAGGGTGAAGCTGGGTATGGGGTTAAGAAATTTGTGGTCCGAGCGTCTGAAGGCGGTAAGCAGAAGACAATTCGCTATGGGGATGCCAAGATGAAGATCCGAAAGTCTAACCCATCTGCCCGTAAGTCTTTTCGTGCAAGGCATAGTTGTGATGAGAAAAAATCAAAACTAACGGCGGGGTATTGGTCTTGCCGGAAATGGTGATGCCAAAGGACGCTTGCTACAAAAAGGTAAAGGCTCGGGTAAAGGTATTTCCATCCGCCCGAGCATCTCAGCAGATTGCCAAATGTCGGAAGTCGAAGGGACAGGTTAAGAAGTCTCCGGCTGGATCTTCGTTAAAAAGATGGGGTGCTGAAAAGTGGAAAGATACACGGACCGGCAAACCATGCGGACAGGGTAAGGCAAATGAATACTGCCGCCCGACTAAAAGAGTTTCGAGTAAAACGCCCAAGCTAAAATCGGAGATGAGCAAGAGCCAATTGAAACGGAAGAAGGCGGAGAAATCGAAGGTTGGCATGGGCAGAAGAGTTAAACCAATAAGAAGGAAAAAATGACACTAGGAGACGCAATAAACGGCCTCGGCGAACAGACTGAATGGCTCGTAATAAAAGATTTTATTAAAGAACAGCGGGATATGTGCCTGGTCGATTTTCAGGACTATACCCATGTTGATAACCCGCAGAAACTCGCCCGCCTAAGCGGTGAGATTGCTGGTTTAACACGAATAGTAGAAAGCTTAGAAAATGCCGAAAGAGACACTGACACCCCATCAGCAATTTAAAAACGAACATCGGGCTTTGCTTAACCGCTGGCTTGAAGAGAGTGATATTGAAGACCATGACATGGCCAAGATCGTTTTAACTGATATAGAGGAATGGATGGACGATGAGGTGATTGAGTTTGAAAGCGATATCGACCTCGAAGATGACGAAGAACACGAAGCGTAAGGGCTATATCTACGAGCAGATTTTCTTTACTGAAGCTTTAAAAAATGGCCTAGAAGTTTTTTGCCCCCTCGGGGATCATTTACCGGTTGACTGCATTGTCGTAAATTCGGCGGGGCGGAAATTTAATGTTCAAATTAAGGGTTCTGAAAAATCAAGTGTTTCGGAGAGAAAAAATGGATGTGCTAGGTATAAATTTTCAACGACCACAGGCCGAGTTGTAAAATATCCGTTGGACTGCACAAAGGTCGATGTGGTGGCAATATTCTGCGCTGACATTAATACCTGGTATCTAATTCCATGCCTTGCAATTGATGGAGCATTAACAGTTGCGGTATACCCGCACAACCCCAATTCCAAAGCCAAGCACGAGAAATATCGGGAAGCGTGGGAAATATTTAAAACTGCCTGAAAAATTTTCTTGGCCCCCTGTCATAATGGGATGTGGCGTACCATATCGGTCCGCAGAACAACGCAAGAGTGCGAACTTTAAACGCAGAATTATGGCAGATACAGAATTAAGCGAGGCTCCGGCTGATTCGGGAGCAGAAACAACAACGCAAGGGATCACCACTTTGGAAGAATTAACGGCATCGTTCGTTGAGAAAGTCGAAGAGGCTGAACCCTCACAGGAATCTGAAGTGGAAGCTGGTCCCGAGACAACTACCGCAGATGCAGAAACCGACCAGGATACAGATGTTCTTTTACAGTCTACAGAAGACTCTGAGGAATCAGAGGAGGAAACGGAAGAGATAGCCGAAGAGGAGGAGTCAGGATCGGAAGAAGCTGAACCGCCCAAAGCTGTTGGCAAGCTACTCCGCCAGATCAATAAATTGACTGCGCGTGCAAAGGGAAGCGAAGAAACAGTCGAAGCGTTACAAGCTCAAATCGAATCACTGAAGGCTAATCCACAGAAGCAATCGGAATCCAGTCAGCCAGCCCTTGAAGAAGTAAATGACTTTGAGTCATTGGAAACCTTACGAAAGGAAGCAATCGCCGCCAAGCGTTGGTCACTCCAACACATCGGAAAAGATTATGTAGAATCCGGTGGGAAGGAATATGCCGATGAGGATATCCGAAATATTCTCACGCAAGCGGAAGATTACCTAACGGAGAAAATCCCCGAAAGGGCACAATATCTCCAGTCAGCGGCGCAGTGGCAACAGGATACGATCAATACTCACCCGTGGATTTCAGATAAAGTCGATACCGATATCGCCGAAGAACGCAGAGCCGTTTTAGGTCAGATAAAAAGTCAGTATGCAGACATTCTAAAATCCCTACCTAATGGCGATTTTATTGCCGCAACCCTCGTTCGAGGAGTTGAAGCGATTAAATCGGATCAAGCGGCCAAGACGGCCAAGCCTAAAGCCAAGAAAGTAGCCAAAGCACCTCCGACAACGATGGGCGATTCAAGTCCACCGGTACAAACCTCGGCCTCTCGTCAGACTGCAAATAAACAAAAGATTTTGGAGCGTAAAAATCTCTCGGTCAATGATCTCGCCGCATTCTTAGCGGACTAAAAAAATTTAAAAATCTTAAAATAAGGAATTACGAAAATGGCTATTGCTACAAGTTATAATGTTCTAAGTACCAAGGGTGCTAGAGAAAATTTAGAAAATGTGATGAAAACGGTTTCTCCACAAGAGACTCCAATTTACAGCACGATTTCACAATCAGCCGCTCCAAAAGCGACTCTTAACGAATGGTTAGTTGATTCACTCGCTGATCCCGCTGGCTCAAGTGCCGCAACAAACGCAGACGGTGTTGATATTACTCTGTCAAATGCCGCTAACTTAATTGACTCAAGAGCGAGGCTCGGAAATAGGGTAGCCACACTCAGAGATATCTTCGCAGTTTCTCGTCAGGCTGAAATGGTTGATGTTGCTCCTGGTGGATCGCTCTTTGCGGCCTCAACTGCAAAATCTTTAATCCAGTTAAAGAATAGTTTGGAAGTGGCAATCGCTTCAAACAACGATCAAGCCGCTGGTACAGGTTCTGCTGGAGCTACTATGTGCGGACTTGGAATTTGGTCTGACCCAACTGCAACCGGTAACACTTTCGACACATCCTTGAAACAAGGTTTCCGTGCAGTAAGTGGTTCCCGTGTAAGCCTCGCAAGTTTGACTGAATCCGCTTTCCGTGGACTCCTTCAAGCTGTTTACACTGCCGCTGGTTCTAAAGGTTCTTTCAAACTTTTTGGAGGTCCATCAGTCGTAAATAAAATTACTGACTACACAAGATCCACCACTGCAAACAGTGACTTTAACTTCAATCAGGATGTTAAGGATGGTATCTTGAAATTATCAGTCGTCCAATATATTTCTGACTATGGGGTCGTGGATATCATCCCGACTTTGTGGAACGGGCGTAGGGATGCCGGAGCAAGCGGAACAAGTACAGCACTTGGAACTGTTAACACAGATCGAGGATATCTCCTCCCATCTGATGACACTGTTTCATTGAAGTTCTTGGAAGGCATGACTGTACAGGATTTACCTGACAATGGTGCTGGAAAAAGGGCATTCACAGAGTGTATGGCTACGATTCGTGTATCCAATCCACGCGCTTTGGGTTCAATAGTTTAAGTTGGTTTATTAGTGTTATTTGGGGAGGCCGGTTGGGTAGTGGCCGGCCTCCCTTTTTTCTTTAGAATATGAGTCTCAATATAATAGTAAAAGGCGGAAAAAGAAGCGGTGGAATGTCGGGCGAAGAAATGGCTCAGTATTTAGCCAAGAAAGTAGACCAACAGGCCGCCCGTGAAAAAGCGGGCTACAAGCAAAGAGCATTAGCCGCTCGTAAATACGGCCAATCTGTTAGCGGAGGGAAGAACTTCCGAGCAGTTCGGTCCGTAGATTTATCCACTTACATGAGGCATGAACAGGAGAGGCCAGGCTGTATGTCTGATCCTCAATATTCTAAAGACTTCGCAAAAGCTAACCCCGAAACAGTTATAGGTAGTTAATAATTAAAATTTAAAAATCATGGCAAATTACGCAACCGCAACCTACGCAAATTTAAAATCGAGATTTCAAGCTTTGGCTGGACTCGAAAGCTTACAAACAACGGACGCAAGCTTTCTTCGAGATCTCGTTAACCGCAGAGCTAGGCTCGCCCACGAAAGATACCCGTGGCCTCAGTTTACAGTTATAGGTGAATCCATCGCCATTGTAACTAGCGATGCAAATCGTCTTCGAGTTTACGGCACATCGAAAAAAACCGCCAATGATGCAAATGTCGTTTTTCGTATTCATAAAGCTGATCCTGGTAGCACTCGCTACCCCGAAGAGTATACTTTTTATACCGAGTTGGACTCCGGTGGATTTCCTTCTGTGAAAATCATTGAGCCGACTACTTTGAACGGTATTAATCTTTTTGTAACTTATCGGAAAGATCTTCGCTCTGAAATTAACAGCGGATCAGCAACTACTGGGTACTATGGTGACGAAAGTGGTGATGAATCCAACGTCCCAAATTTCCTTCTCGATTACCTCGTGACCGGGAGCTTTGCCGATTTCCTTCGGGGTGACGGCCAAAACTCAAAGGCGCAGCAAGAAGAGCAAAATGCGGAGGCGATCTTGATGCAAGAAATCGACATGGTCCGCGAACAAGGCCGTCAATTTAGAAACGATATCCTTCAGTACCGCCCACCATCCCAATTTCAAAGGCACAACATTCAAGCCGGTGGGTCACCAGTTAATCCTGGCATGGCAAATGTTCAGTAGTTAGATGCGAACCATCGATTTTACGGCTTTAGAAAAACGCTTCCAAATGGCGGCGGGACTGGCCACCTTAACCGAGGTGGATGAGTTCTTTTTTAAGCAAGCTGTAAACACTCGGGCAGATTTAGTTTGGTCACGAATAAAATGGCCGGAGCTTCAGACATTAGTGGAAAAGACAGTAGCGGCAACCACTTCACCTATAGCCGCCGATAAAGCGGTTCAAATCGATAATGCGGTGGATATTCAGGATGTATTTAAAGTATACAATAAGAATCCGCTTACGGATCGCTCGGCCATACTAATCGATTTTCAGCTAATTAATGGATATGTAGTTTTACCCGCAAATTCGACACAAAGTTCAATATTCATAATGGGAAATTTAGTTCGCCCCGAGTATGGGAAAGAATCAGGTGATGAGCAAAATGTACCCATGTTCTTAATGAACTACCTGGTTGCCGGATGCCTATCTGATTTTTTGAGGGGAGATGGTCAGACAGAAAAAGCAATGCAAGAGGAGCAACGGGCCGAGGAATATTTAGCTTTAGAAATGGATAAAGCCGAACGAATCGAATCTCAGAATAAAATAACTTTTAACACTTACCCGAGCTACTCGTTCGGAGTTAACATTTTAACCACAACATAATTATGGGAATCTCAGCAATAAATGTAAACAACAGCATGGGGGCCAATGGGTCGGCCTATGTGAACGATACTGCAACAAAAACAAACGGCACAGACGGCTGGACCGCAATTCAGTTTACGGAGGACTCAGTTCTTGCCACTTTAGTCGGCAAAATGGATGACTCAGCGGACTTAATTTCCGATGCGGTAACTTTCGCCGCTGGGCAAGTTCTGTATGTACCGGCAACTTCAGTCTCCTTGGCTTCGGGTAGTTGCATCTTATATAAGGCATAAGAAATGCCGGATCTCGCACTAGGATTGTTGATCGGGGAGGGCGATGCAGATTCGCACATCCCACCCATCGGAGTCGATGGTGCATTACAGGCAGAAAGCGGACCCTATTTAAATACCGAGGATGGAAACATTTTAGCATTCGATTAAAGGAAAATAAAAAATGGCAAACAAGAAAATTTCAGCATTAACAGCACTTGGGGCAACTCCAGCAGTCGGCGATATCATCCCAATCACGGATGTCTCGGACACCACAGGCTCGGCACAAGGTACAACTAAAAAGGTAACTGTTGCCAACCTGGTAGCGGCCGCCCCACAGGGCGATTTGCTCGCATCCAATAATTTATCTGACTTAGCAAATGCTACAACTAGTCGGACGAATTTAGGACTCGGTACAGCGGCAGTCGCAAACACAGGCACATCGGATGGGAATGTAGTCGTACTAGATGCAGTTGGTTTACCAGCGATTAACGGATCGCAATTAACTAACTTGCCAGCAAGTTCAGTTGACGGCACAGCAGTTACCTCAACAGGAGAAACAGGAGCTACTAAATTCTTACGAGAAGATGGAGATGGTACTTGTTCGTTTCAGAATGTTGTAGTTGGAGACGCAGAGTTAAGAGGCACGGACAATCCACATATCGGAGCGTATCCTAATCAATCATTCTTAGTCACAGACAATCCAAGCAAGTCTGTAATGGTTATTGCCGACGGTAGTGGTAACTTAGAATTTTTAGTAAACTCTGACTCTGCAAAACTTTTTCTTAATAAACCAAGTCTAAGAGAAGAAATTACAACAGGAGTTTCCGTAAAAGAAGATTCAACCGAGCCTGACATAGAGATTACAACTACATCAGGAACTTACTCTTTAATCACAGGAGACTCAGATGCTTTAGGTGCTAATGGATTACCACTAAGACAAGGCTTTAACGCTCCCGATATTGGAGCAAACCCAGCACCATTATTAATCTCAGGTGGAACAATTTCTTAAAACTTAACAAACAAATATTATGGCAACAGTATATATTAAACCAGGAACAGGGTCAGGATCAGGCACATTAGCCGCTCCTTATTTTTATAGTGAATTAGCAACGGCAGAAACAGCAGCTGGAAGTGGGGGAACTATTCTTTTTACTGATGGCACTTATGCTTCGCCTGGGACTTTAGACGCTGCAAATGTAACTTACGAAAGCTTGAATTTACATAGTGCGGTAATGACAGGAGCAGCACCGATTTTTGGATCTTCTTCTGATAGCGTTACCGCAAAGAAATTTAAAATCACGCCAAATAGTGGCGAACGAGTTGAGTTACATGGTGCGAGCACTTTAGCCGACCAACTATTAATTGAATGCACAGACTCGTTTAATGTTCGCCCAAACACTAGTGGGATTTCATTAACTAATACTTTGATGAAACTAAGTCTCACAACAGGCACAGCATACGGACGCTCTTGGGGTAACTTTGGTACTTATAAAGGCAATACACTTTTTATTACCGACTTAAACGGTCGAAGTGCAAATTCAGTGTCTTGCCTCACATCCTCGCTAGGTAGTGGAGTTCCGAAAAATAGTATATTTGCGACTGATGACACGGCTAACAATGTTATCACAACAGTGGACAACACGGATGCAAACTCTACTAACTGTTGCTTCCACCAATTCGGAGCAAACAACACTTCAGATGGCACGAACAATGTATTCGCAGACCCACTATTTGTTGATGCCACTTCGGACTATCGCCTTCGCCCATCCTCACCTTGCATCAACGCTGGTACAGCTTCCTAAGTCATGGCACAGCAAAAGTTAGGACGCAAGGATTACACCATTGCGATAAAGCATGGATCAGATTCGGGTGCGGTAAAATTCAAGAAGGAAGCGTCTAAAGGGGAACTATTTTTCGACACCGCACAGAATAAACTCTACATCGCACTTACTGATGCGGGTACACTTGAAGCAACCGTTGTAAGTGTTACGCTTGCGTAATGGCCCCCAAGCAGTCAGAGGGCTTATCAGAATCCTCATCTGCGAGGGTCAATGTGCAGTTCGCCATCAAAATAATTGTTGGAGTGGCAACTGCGGTATGGTGTTGGTCTGAGCTTACGAACCGCATGGCGGCAATGGAACTCCAGGTAAGTCGGGTACAGCACGAATCCACACTTCTTGGCGATCTATCAGCAAGAATGATGCACCTGGAAAAGTTTGCAGAACAAGCAAAAGCGGATCTTGACCACTTAGTCGAGATGCAAGACGCACCGATAACCTCTGACTTTCAACAGTTTGAGCGACTAAACTATTTAGAAAAAGAGTTGGATCGACTTCGCAACAGGGTGGAAAGGTGAAATGGAAGTTACACACTATATGTTTGCTGGCCTTGGGGTCGCACTTTCCATCCTCGCATTCTTTATCAAAAGAAACAAGTGGGAGATAGATGATATGAAAGATCGAGTTCGTCAAATAGAAATATCTCATGCCGGGCAGATTAAGGACATTAATCATCTGACAAAAGTCTGCGAGGATCGAAGGGAAGATATTAAAAAGATCTTCGAGAAGATGGAGGCTAAATGAAATGTTTGAGCTACTTACATTATTTCTTACGGGAGGTGGTTCTGCGGCAATGGGAAGTATTCTTAAAGGCGTGTTTGGTGCGATTACAGATGCTCGTTCGCAGAAGCATGAAATGGAAATGGCAAGGGAATGTAGGAATAATGAATTTGCTATGCAATTCCAAGCATCACTCAATAATGGTGCTAGTGGAGCTTTCACTCGTGCTACTCGTAGGATGCTTGCTCTTATCGGCATGTTCACCCTCTCGTTCATTACCTGTATCACCACCATCTACCCCTCAGTTCCGCTCGTCAGTACAACAAACATTACAGGAGAGGGGAGGAAAGAATTTCTATTCGGACTCCTCAGTTTTCCAGCAGAGCAAGCCCCTTTGGTTGTTACAACAGGACATATCGCACTCTTCGAGGCAACAGTAGTGCTACCCTTAATCATAGGATTTTACTTTACACCAGGAGGCCGCAGATAATGATTGATCGAGCATCAGTTTTAGGAATGTCAGGCACGGCGGCCACCTTCGGTCTGTCCACCTTTGACTCGGCAATCGGGATAGTGGTAGGTCTAGTCACCCTAGTATATATGTCGCTCAAACTCTACCAGGAGGTAAAAAAGAAATGAGCAGATATCGTTCATACGGCCAACTAGACGATCCATTCGTGACAGAAGGGGATACTTTCTTTTTGCGGATGAATGCCCGATTGCGGCCTAACCAGCTTAAGCCTGGTGAGGTAGCTTTGTCAAAGAATGGCCGAATGAATAAGGATGGGACTTGGCAGACTCGGAAAGGTTTATCGACTCTGTTTGGATCGATTACATCGGGGACAAATGCGATCCGATTGCCTTACATAATTTTGTCGGCTCAAAGGCAGAGCAATGTGGTAACCTTAATATTAAGCACCACACCTTCACTTT
>Ga0194029_1000079_pt1 | contig 12891 bp, 29 predicted proteins | sample IW18Oct16_MG_FD_140360 | JGI IMG/M metagenome (GOLD analysis project Ga0194029, IMG submission 140360) | Freshwater microbial communities from the Broadkill River, Lewes, Delaware, United States - IW18Oct16_MG | ecosystem: Environmental > Aquatic > Freshwater > River | place: USA: Delaware... | reverse complement strand
ATGCGATAACCGCTAATACAGCAAAGGTTGGTATTACTACGCAACAGGCAAGTGATATAACAACGAATAACGCCAAAGTAGGTATTACTACCCAACAAGCGAATGATATCACAGCAAACAATGCTAAAATAAGTTTTGATAGTACCTCATCTTCTAAGTTAGCAGGGATTGAAACAGGTGCAGATGTTACCGATACTGCAAATGTTACAGCAGCAGGTGCATTGATGGATAGTGAAGTAGATGCAGATATTAAGACTTTAAGTTTACCTGCTAATACAACTATCAGTACTTTTGCTCAATCGTTTTTAGACGATGCTGATGCAGCGACAGTTAGAGCTACAATAGGCGCAGGAACATCAAGCACGACAGGTACAGTTACAATTGTTACAGTTGGTATAGGTTTAGATGTTACAAATGGCACTACAGCCCCTTCAATTAGTTTAGACCTATCAGAGTTTACAGATATGACTGCTGATATGGTAGAAACAGACGAGTTTATTGTGCTTGACAATGGTGCAGAAAGACGTAAAGCAGTAAACGAAATAAAATCAACTCTATTTAGCAACAATGACCTTTACAAAGTTATAGGTATTGCAACAGACCACGCAAGTAGAGTTACTTTAGATAATGGCACATCAGAGGGTGCTACGAGTATTATGCAAAATTTTGAAATTTTAATAGCGAACTAATGAGTTTATACGATAAAGCAAGTATAGCGTTAATACCATCAGGAACTAAAGCGAGTAAGCTGTATTCAGTTTTACCTGCTAATGGCGATGGGGATTTTACACATAGTAGAGGTTCAACAGCGACACGAGTAAATAAAGATGGGTTAATTGAGAATGTAGGAAGTAATATACCACGCTTAGACTACCCTTTGACTAATGGTGTTGTAGGCGATTGCCCTCATTTACTTTTAGAGCCACAGCGTTTAAATTACTCAAACTACACAGAGGCATTAAGTAATTGGGTTGATGAAAATGTTACTACAACAGATAATCAAACCGTATCGCCTGATGGTAGTGTTAATGCGAGTAAGATTGTAGAAAATTCATCAAATACTTTTCACTTTATATCAAAAATAACAAGCTCAACCACAACAGCAAATAATTTAGTTTTTACTTGTTTCCTTAAAAAAGGAACGAGAACAAACGCTTATGTTTATTTTAGAACATATAGCAACGCAAATAGATATGGTATAAGTGTAAATTTAGAAAACGGAACGATAACAGACACTGAACAGTCAGGCGCACCTGCAAATGTAGAAACAAGCGTTACAGCTTATGGTAATGATTGGTATAGAGTGAAAGTAAGAATGTATCAAGTATCGGGTACAGCAACTATGCTAATCGGTCCGAACAACAATACTACTATAAACGGAATTAACAACACTTATCAAGGCGATGGTTCAAGCTATATATACGCTTGGGGTACTCAATTAGAGGTAGGCGATTATGAAACAAGCTATATACCTTCGCCAAACACAGCAACACAAATAACACGCTCGCCTGATGCATCAAGAGATTCAGGTACAAGCGCAGATATAAACAGCGAAGAGGGTGTACTATTTGTTGAAATAGCAGCACTCGCAAACGACCAAAGTAGCAGGCGTATAACAATAGCGCAAGGCACATCTAATTTAATTAGAGTTGGTTATGATAGTGTAAGCAATCGAATAGTTGCAGTTGTTTATGATGGCACAAATCAAGCAGTTTTATTAACTACAAGTTATACAATAACTGATTTTCATAAAATAGCAGTTAAGTATAAACAGAACGATTTTGCTTTATTTGTTGATGGAACAAAGGTGTCAACTGATTTAAGTGGTAGTACGTTTGCAGCAGAAACATTAAACGAACTTGCTTTTGATGATGGTGGTGGTGGTAATTTGTTTTATGGTAAAGTAAAACAGGCGTTAGTATTTAACGAAGCATTAAGCGATAGCGAATTAGCAACTTTAACAAGTTAAGAAAATGGCGATATTTAAAAAATACGAGTTTAACTCACAGGAACAAGCAGAAGAGAAAATAGCTGCTCTTCCACACAATACAGACGATGAAGGTAATGAGTGGCTATCAGATAACCATACGATAGTAAAACTTGGCTATTTATGGATAACAGAACCTGTTTTTGATGAAGAGTTAGACGAATTTACATCAGAGGGCGAACAGTCCGATAAATACTCAGTAGATGTTTTATGGGAAGATTTAGACGAATCGCCTTATGGTTGGAAGTCTTATGAAATAACAGTAGAGGGTAATGGTGTACATACCTTTGCAGGTTGGTCTTTTAAAAGTTAACATCATGGATTTAACATCATTTAGAGTTTATATGCTTAATCTTTCTGCAATCACAGTAAGCACCTTAGATGTTTTAGAGGATGGCTTAAAAATACTTTTACTTATTGTTTCGATTGGATACACTATACAAAAGTCGTGGGAACTAAAAAATAAAAATGACTAAAGATAAAGAGCTTAGGGGCTATATAGGTGCAGGGATTATATTTTTCCTTGTTATGGCTCTCTTGCTATTTTTAGCTTTTTATGAAATACCTGAAACGAATAACGATATTTTTAAAGTTATTGTGGGTATGTTAGTTGGTTCTCTGTCGGTTGTCATTTATACGTTCATAGGTAAAAACCCTGAGGAAGTTGCAGAGCTACAAGCCAAGAGCCAAAGTCTTGAAACAAAGGTAAAACAGCTTGTAGAGGAAAAGGATAACATTGAAGCACTACTAAGAAACTTACAAAGCGATGTGATAGAGAAGTTATCTGTTACAGGTCAAAACTTTAAATACAAAGATTGCGAATGAAGTATTTTACTTATACAGAATTTGATAGCCCTGATGAAGTAGGAAGCGGTAAGAAAATGCACCCTAAACTGCTTGTAATGCTTGATATGGTAAGAGATAAGTTTGACAAACCTATTCACATTACATCAGGATATCGCACAGTAGAACATAATGCACGAGTAGGGGGTACAGAAAACAGTAGCCATTTAAAAGGGTTAGCTGTTGATATAGCGTGTAATAATTCAATAGACAGATATCACTTACTTAATTGTTTGTTAGATGTGGGATTTACACGCATAGGCATAGCAAATAGTTTTATACACGTTGATATAGACAAAGACAAAGCCAACGAAGTAATATGGACTTATGCGTAGTTTTTCAATTATACTATTATTCCCTACCTCGTTTATAACAGGTATATCTTATTATCCTGCAACAGGTAGGTACAAATTTGACGAGTTGAATATATACTTATTTTTCATTCAATTACAATTTAGAAAGTATGAGTAAAAAGAAGTTTAAGGACACGAAAGTAGGTAAATTCTTAGCATCAGTAGGTTCTACGCTTGGCGATGGAATGGGCGATATATTGCCCGATAACGGCTTTCTTGGCATGTTTAAGCGACTTTTAGTGCAAGATGATACCCTTACCCCACAAGACAAAGAAACTGCCTTAAAACTACTTGAAATTGATTCTCAAGAGATTCAAGAGGTTTCTAAGCGTTGGCAGTCTGATATGGCTTCTGATAGTTGGTTAAGTAAGAATGTAAGACCTTTAACGCTGATATATCTAACCCTTGCGACTACAATCTACATTGTGCTTGATAGTTTAAACATAGCGTTTGATATAGACCAAGCGTGGATAGAGTTACTTAAAACTCTGTTGGTTACAATCTATGTGGCATACTTTGGTAGCAGAGGATTTGAAAAATATAAAAAAATCACTAAGTAGTATATATATAATAATAATATACTTTAAAATAATATAATAATATAATATAATAATATAATATAAAAAAATAATTAGTATATTTATATATATAAAGCAAAAAAAATGAAATTTGATTTAAAAATAGACTACTTAGGCAAAAAAGAGGATAAACATACAGCAGAGAAAGATATGTATCACTTAACATTCAAAACGTATAACGCTTCTATTGAAGGTAAGTTTGAGAAGTCTGAGATACGACATATAATTCAAATCTTAGATAACGCAGTTGTCTAAAAAGGTATCACGTAAAAACCTTGTAAAGCGTTTAGATAATATCTTTAGTCAATACATACGACTTAGAAACGCTAATGCTCTTGGTATAGCTGAGTGCTACACCTGTGGTAAAAGAGACCATTGGAAGCGATTACAAAACGGACACTTCCAAAGCAGAAAACATTACGGAACGAGATGGGATGAAACAAACTGTCAAGTACAATGCTCTGCTTGTAATGTGTTTAGGTATGGCGAACAGTACAAGTTTGGGCTAAGGTTGGATAGAGACTTTGGGCAGGGTACAGCAGAGGACTTACACGCTAAAGCAATACAAATCACTAAATACTCAAACAATGACTTACAAGAGTTAATAACTAAATACACAGCTCTTGTCAAAAAGAAAATGAAATAGTATCTTTGCAGAGTACATATCTTGTACTGTTTTAATGTTATGATTAAGGGGGGTGCTTTGCCCCCTTTTTTTATTTAAAAAATAATTTATATATTTACACCAACATTAAAACTTTATTATGAATTTCAATTTAAATACCGAACAGCAAGACGCAATACTCTACGCTGTATCACACACACTCGCTAACAAAGGCGATATGTCTAATCAAACCCTAAACGACTTGTACGATGTACTCGATATGTTTAAGATAGAAGAGAATAAACGATACGGATTATATAGTGGAACTCATGAAGGACTTTGATAAGGCACGATTAGAAACTATGGGTAATAGAATAGAAGAGTTAGAAGCCCATATAGAAATTTTAGAAAAACAATTAGAATTATATTATGCAGAGTAAAATCACTCAAATAGAACCGAAAGGTACATATACAAACGCATCAGGTACTTTCAATAAGTATCAGGTGTATCTCGCAAATGGTAACAACTATCAGTTTTTAGCCAAAGGCGATTTTAAGAAGCAGGTGGGCGAAACCATCGACTTTGAAATCACGAATGAGCAGTACAACACAGCGAAGCTCATCTACAACAAACCCATACAAGCAGTACCGACTGCAAACAGAGAACAGATTATTGTTCGTCAAAGTATGGTAAAAGCTGCTGCGGACTTTCACGCATCAAGACCAAACGCAGATATACAAACAGTAATAGCAGATGCGCAATTATTAATAAACTTTGTGAACAATGGGTAGTATTATTGGAACTGTCAAAAGAGTAGGACAAACAACTACAAAAGGTAATTATCAATTCAGAGAACTTGTATTAAACACTAAAGAGCAATATCCACAGATATTAAGCGTGGTGTTTTCAAATGACAAATGCACGACTTTAGACCAATACAACGAGGGCGACCACGTAGAGGTTCAGTATAACCTTAGAGGACGTGAGTGGACTAATCCACAGGGCGAGGTCAGGGTATTCAACACAATACAAGCGTGGAAAATCCACAAACAAGCAGAGGGTGTAGAAGCTAAAGAACACGCACCTGATAGAGCAGATTTACCATTTTAACCAATAGGGGGCTAACCACCCCCTTTTTTTTATAACTTTACCAAATGTTAATAAACTTCGATAAACACTTAAAGAAACTCAATGATATACGTGCAGGAAAAGTAAACGAGGGTTTACGCTTAGGGGTTGATAGATTAGATAATCACTTTCGATTTGTGCATGGTAATCTTAACTTTATTTTAGGACACGCAAACACAGGCAAAACACACTTAGTATTTTATTTAATGTTTCTGTACTCACAAAAACACAATGTAAGATGGCTTGTGTTCTCAAGCGAGAACGAACCATACGCACTTATCCGTAAGCTCATAGAATTTGCAGAGGGCAAACCAATTAATCAAATAGAGAAAGAGGACTTTGAAAAGCAATACGATTGGGTGTATAAACATTTTAAGTTTGTAGATACTGAGAAAGCGTACACATACAAAGACCTTTTACAACTTGCAACTGCTGTAAAAAAAGCGTGGGATTATCAAGGGTTTTTAATTGACCCTCTTAATAGCTTAAAAAAAGATATCCCTAAGAACTCAAACAGCTACGAGTACAGTTACGAAAGTCTTACCGATATACGAATCTTCTGCAAACAGCATAACATTACTACGTGGATATGTGTTCACGCTGTAACAGAAGCATTAAGAAAAAAACACCCTCAGGGGCATTACTACGCTAATCAACCGATACCACCTATGGCATCTGATAGCGAGATGGGGGGTATGAGTATGAATAGAGCTGATGACTTCCTTGTGATACATAGATACATCTACCATGAAACGGATTGGATATACTCAAACCTTTTTTCAGCCAAGGTAAAAAATCAGGAATTGGGCTATAAGCCCACGCCTATGGATGACCCAATCAAGTTTAGAAGTATCTTGAATAATGTAGGTTTTGAAATAGATGGAAAAAATTTAGTAACTTACAACACCAAAGAACAAACAGATATACCATTTTGAAAACCACACTTGAGAAAATTGCAGAGAAGCACGATGATTGGCACAGGATAGTGTTGTCGTTTGGGTGCAAAGAATCCATAGCTGAGGATATCGTACAAGAGATGTATATACGCATCCACACCTATATTACAAAAGGTGTAGATATATCCTATGAGGACGATATCAATCATATGTACATCTACCGAACTCTTAGGGCTTTGTTTATTGACCTGCACCGAAAAGAGAAAAAAATCATTAAGACTAACATTGATAACCTTGCTGACTATTTAGATGAGCAGGGCGAATCAAAAGAGATAGATGTTTGTGACGCTATGCAACAAATGGATAATCTACTCGACAAAACCTTTTGGTATGATAGAACTGTATTTGAGATAATTAGCGATGGTATGCCTATTGCAGAATTAGCACGTAAGACAAACATATCTTATTATTCTCTGTACTTTACATACAAAAGAGTTAAGGATTTAATCAAAAATAATATAGAATGGGATTAGGCGATTTAGTATTTTACTTTACAAAATACACAGGAATACGTTATATAGTAAAGAAGATATCCAAACTTAGGGGTAGAGACTGTGGGTGTGATGAGCGCAGAAACAAGTGGAATTCTTTCAAGTTTTAGTATGCCAAAAGGACAAATGACCAAAGAGCAAAGACAAAGGTGGAAGCCCTATGCTGAGCTTTTAAGTGGTAATATGACCGAGAAGCATTACAAGCTGATATGTGAATTACACGCTGACCTCTATGCTCATAAATACCACGAACCATGCACCTGTTCGCCTAAGCGTATTAAAGAATGGATATACCAAATAAACAAAATATATGGCGTATAAGTATAAGCAACCTTTAGACGATGCCCTGTACCGAAAGCTAAACAAGGATAAGAGTGTCAATCATTTTTTTCAGACTAAGTATGTAGGTAAGTGTATGAAGCTCATAAGCGACTTCTATAAGCACTACGAAAGCAAAACGCATAAGGATTGGGAACACTCGTATAAATGCTCAGTAGGTTTTAAACAGTTATCCTATGTAAGTCAAAGGATACATCTAAAGAATCAATGGGTATCAATGGAAGATATAAAGCAATATGTTTTCTATCGTGTGATAGGACAGACGTGGAACGGATACCAACAAGAGCTTAGCATAATAGACGAACTCAAAGCAGAGTTTACAAACATAGATATAGTTAAAACAGATTTTGAGAAAGACCACGCCTATTGCATAGATGCTGAGATTATAAAAGGCGAATACATTATGTTAGGGATACAGATAAAACCTATCTCATACAAGATGATGAATACAGCTTACCAAAACAGAGCAAAGGCAAACCACAAAGAAAAGAACGATAACTACGCACGTATGTACGCCCCTTACGTTTATGTTTACTACGATGACAATGGTATAGTAGATAAGCAAGAAACGATAAACAAGATTAATACAATAATGCACTTAAATATATAGTATGCCATTACCAACACCAAAACCAAGAGAGGACAGAAAGAACTTTATGGCTCGTTGTATGGGTAATCCTACAATGATTAAAGAGTATCCTAACACAGACCAAAGACTTGCTGTGTGTGCTGTTCAGTATAGAAAAAAATAAAAATTTGTTTATTAACATTTTTTTATTATATTTGTATAACATTAAAACGATTATATGAGAAAATTTATCAATTACTTAAATAGCATTGAGGGTACTATGTACGCTGTCGCTATCACAGTTGCCTTTTGGGTAGCCATCTTAGATATATTACTAATCACTTACGTTCTATCAGCATGGTATTCAAAATAACACCCACAGGATTATATATTGTCAACAAAGGCAATAAGGTAGAAGTAATGACTCAGACAGAGTTTAACTTATACTACACCCAAAATGTGTGGTGGTCTAAAGCTAAAAAGTTTTTAGGGCTATGAAGATAGATTACGCACAGATAGGACTTGTAGGAATGATTATATGCTTTATATGGATTTTGGTCAGTTACAGTATATGATTGACTCTGCTGAGATTTTAGAAACAATCAGCAAGTGGCAAAAGAAATCAGATAATGAGGAACTGCAAAAGATATCAGAAGCAACCTTACGACTCGTGTTCTATATAAATCAATTAGAGTTAGAACGATACAGCTATAAGCGTATCTTACGAGAGGAACGTCAATCAGTTATAAGAGCTGTGGAACGTGCAAGACGAGTAGAGAAAGAGTTAGAGAATTTAAAAGAGAATAAATATGGAATATAGCGATTGGCTAAAGTATAACGAAGAGTCTAATCAATGCTCAATGTGTGGTACACCAATAAACGAGAGCGAATTGTATTGTAGTGGAACTTGTTTTGAAGCAGACTTAAGATGAGCGAGATAACACTACTAAATGGGGAACGCTTTAAGAAAGACACCCTCATAGATTTATTAAGAGAAGATGAGTTTTACTATGGGTATATGGCTAAGGCAGCATTAAGCTCATCATCAATAAAGATGCTTACAACAAGCCCAAAGAAGTATAAGTTTGTTACAGACTATGGTTCGCCTGAATCACAGCCGTTAAGAGATGGGTGGTTGTTTCATACAGCAATCTTAGAACCTGATGTATTTAACGACCAAATCTTTGTAGATGTGCAAAGCAAGAACACTAAGAAGTATAAGGAAGCATTAGCAGAGCATGGCAAAGTATTCACGCAAAAGGAAAAACGAGATGCAGAGCGATTAGCTGATGCGTTCCTAAGAAACGAACAGGCATTAAGACTCTTAGACAATAGCGAGTTTGAAGTACCTGCCTGTGGTATGATAGGTGGTTATCCCTTTAGAGCAAAAGCAGATGTATTAAGCAAAAACAAAATCGTTGACCTAAAGACTACAACAGACGTAAAGGGCTTCCCTTACTCAGCTAAGAAATACGGATACGATATACAAGTGTACATCTACTGCTCATTGTTCAACGTGCCTTATAGCGAGTTTAAATTCGGTGTAATGGATAAGGGAACTCTTGACATAGCGATATACGATGTATCGGAAGAGTTTTACAATGAGGGCAAAAGAAAAACACACGAAGCCATAGAAGTTTTTGAAACATTTTTTATACATGGTGCAGACTTAGATAATTATTGTTTAACAGGTACTTTGTGATAAGCATAAGAGATATAAAGAAAAATATCAAAGGGGGGTATATCTCACTATACAATAATCAGATATATTCTATTGAGAATCACAATAAAGAAAAAAACAAAAACCTGTATATGATTAGCTTCTCAGACTCTGATAAAACCACCTACACAAAAATAGGTATAGCAAAAGATGTGGGTAGTAGGTTTTCTCAATTACAGCAGAAGATAGAATATGAGATTAATCTTTACTATAAAAGATATATACCTAACACATATATTATAGAACAAGCTATACAAAGCAATCTAAATAAATATAATGTTAAAAGCTACACTTTTGGGAAGGTTAATAAAAGCAAGATAGAACTGCCTAATTATACAGAGTGGTTTTCTATTGACACCAAAACAAAAGAAAAAATAAAAAACTTTGCTGATAACATAAATGTTATATGTGATGAAGTTATCGAGCAAGATGCGAAACAAAAAGAAATATCATACAACTATAAAGAAAGTAAATACTCTTACATATTAGATAGAGGAAGCAAAAGGTTTTACAAGTTAAACTATTCGCAATCTAAAGTAATTCACAATCTAAAAAGTAAAACAAACATTCATCAAGAGCTTGATTTTTTAAACAATATGATGCGTAAATTCTCGTCAAATAAGTATATTACAGAAAGTCAAGTATCTTATTTAAAATACATTTACAACAAATATACATTATGACGTACACAAAAGATATCAAGAAACGATTAGAGAAAATCATCAAAGAACACTTAGGTATAGATATAACTGAGAACAATCGTAAGCACAAAGTAGTAAGGGGTAGGATGATGGCTTACAGAATAATGCGTGAGCAGGAAGTGATTAAAAGACATATCTCAGAATCATTTAAACAAAACCACGCAACTGTTCTATATCATTTAGATAGGTTTACATTTTACTACAAACACGACAAAGACTTTAAGGCAGACTACGATAAAGTATATAGGGTGTTCTACAATTTAAAAGACGAACCGATAGAAACGATTGAGAAGCGAATAGATAACCCTCTGTACTCACTTATAGACCAAGTGCCTGAGGAACGCAGAAACGATGTTAAAATACGTTTAGAAGCTATGTTAGTAGGGTTTAACATACAACCGAGAAACCAACAAGCGACTATATACAACGCAAACGCAATTACAGCAGAATGATAACAAACGAGGACTGTATGGATTTAATGGCAAGGTATGAGGATAATTACTTCGACCTTGCTATTGTTGACCCCCCTTATGGTATTGATGTAACAAAAATGAATATGGGCTCACGCAAAAGAGCTGAACAGGATAAAAAAAAGAATTGGGATAACGCAGTACCAACAAAGGATTATTTTAATGAATTGTTTAGAGTGAGTAAAAATCAAATAATATGGGGGGGTAATTATTTTGAACTACCTTGCAGTCAGTATTTTTGTATATGGGATAAAGGCGAAACTATGTACGGAAGAGATTTTGCTGAAGCTGAGTATGCTTGGGTTAGAAAAGGTGGTACAAGGATATATAAAAAAAGCCCAAACCAATTAGGCAGAATACACCCTACGCAAAAACACGTATCACTTTATGAATTTTGCTTAATGAATTACGCTAAAGAAAACGATAAGATACTCGACACTCATTTAGGTAGTGGAAGTATAGCAATAGCGTGTCATAATTTAGGGTTTGAGCTTACAGGGTGCGAACTCGATAAAGACTATTATGAAGCTGCCATGAAGCGAATAGAACAACATAAACAACAACAAAGACTATTCTAATGATACACATGATACGATATTACAAGCATTGGAAAACAACAACCGATGATGAAAGAATAATCAGATACTGTGATAGAATGATAGAACACTTTAGTAATGAAGATAGACCTGACCTTAGATACAAACGATTATGATACTATATATGGACTTTAGTGGGTTCTTAACAACAGCGGTACTATGTGCTTTCTGTTGGTTTATAGGATACCTAAAAGGATATGAAGATGGAAAAAAATAACTTTATATGCCTTGACGATGAATTTACTTACTCACGATGCGTGTTTCAATGTAACGACTGCGCACTATACGAAAAACAATTAGATGAAAATAAAAATAACCAAAGAGATAATATATAAAGCCATAGAACGCAGCGAATCGAGTATAGGGTATCAATACGACAGATTTAAGCTATCTTTAAATATGCGTAAGTCTATGATAGTAATAGGTGCGATAGGGGAACTTATCTTTGAGCAATACCTTAAAGGCAAAGAGGTAGAGTATGAGTATGAAGATGAATTACACAAATCTCTTGAATACATCTCTAAATATGAGAAAGATTTTGAATTGAATGACGATGTAATAGAAATAAAAACAAGTGGATACGATAAAGCAGGATACGAACACTTAAACTTACTATACAGCCAAGACCAATATAACTCAGGCATTAGAAAAGGATTTGATAAGTGTGTTCTTATATTTGTTAATGGATACGACAGAAACGAACGAATGTTAAGAATAGAGAACTGCAATAGTGCTACCATAGCAGGATACATACCTTTTAAAGATATAAGCAACTATCCATCTCAAAGAAAGTATTATGGCGATGACTATAAAGTACCCATTAGAGAATTGTATAACATAGAAACATTAATAAAGTGAAAATAAGGACAGGTAGTATATATCAACACTTAGCATTCGGAATTACCATAACAAACTATCATGGCGAATATAGAGCACTTATAATAGACTTTGCCTTTTGGTATATAGAATTTATATTTCAAGATTATGAATAGAAAAAAGACAAGAGCTGAAATAGATAAGGATATTAAGTTTATTCCTATGCCTGAATGGCAGAATACTTATCAATATCACAGAACAAACAAACGTGCGTTATACGTTGACCAAAATAAGAAACGATGAAAACAAAAAAATGGACTCAAGCACAAAAGATTGAGCAGATAGAAAGAGCTACAACAAAACTCTACCTTATGGTTAATCAATTAGCTAAAGAGGTGCAGGAATTAAAGGGTACACAAAATCCTGAATAAATACGTTATATAGTTGAATAATCAACTTTTTTCAAGATGCATGGTGGCGCAAGACAAGGGGCAGGTAGAAAGCCCAAAGCAGACGAATCTAAATTAGTAGAACGCTTAGATGCGATTATAGATAGTGATACAGCTCTCGCTAAGTTAGGGGAACTCGTAGCAAAAGGGGATATGAGAGCAATCCAATTATATCTCAGCTATCGTTATGGTAAGCCAAAAGAGAGTATGGATATAAACTCATCAGAGGGGCTAAATATAAACTTTAAGGACTTAATTAAGTTTGTCGATTAACATACATAAGAAATACCT
>Ga0194029_1000076_pt1 | contig 12989 bp, 20 predicted proteins | sample IW18Oct16_MG_FD_140360 | JGI IMG/M metagenome (GOLD analysis project Ga0194029, IMG submission 140360) | Freshwater microbial communities from the Broadkill River, Lewes, Delaware, United States - IW18Oct16_MG | ecosystem: Environmental > Aquatic > Freshwater > River | place: USA: Delaware... | reverse complement strand
GCTTCTGTGTGTTGCTCAACTTCATCCCAGCTCTCCTTACTTCCGTTAACAACAAATTTAAGTTGTCCGTGATTAGATACTTCTGCATACTTACCAACTACTTCAGGTCTTATTGCTCGTTTGTTAGGCTCACCTGCTGTACTCCATAGTTTAGGAGATACACTCCAGTACCACTCTCTACCGTCTGACCAACGAGAATACTCACGTTGTATCCAATCAGCAAACTCATCTGTAATAGGCTTAGTACCATTTGTTTCTATAGTAACACGCATAGGTTGATTCTTTCTGCGTTTAAACTCTTCAATTACAGCACTCATGCCAGGTTGTGTGTTCTTAAGCATTGGCTCGCCGCCTGTAAACACCATGTCAGTGTTTTGCTTTGTCTTGCTGTGTACAAATGTACTTGTGGGTAATAATGCTGTAAGCTCGTCTACAGCCTCTTCTACTGTCTTATCAGTAATAAGATGTTTATACTTCTTAGCCCATGTATAACTACTGTCACATCCTTTGCTAAACACAGGAAGTTCTTCTACAACCTTGATCTTTGAGATGTCTATGTCCTCGTAAGGTAACTCCCAAGTATCAGGGTTAGTAGGCTCGTCTTGTCCGAAGCCATTGCACTGTAAGTTACACAAGAAAAACCGCATCCACAAACTAGGAATGCCCACGTAGGCACCTTCGCCCTGCGGACTATAAAAAGTTTCGCTGTATTTCAAATCCATGTATTATGTACCTTCAATATTATGTAACTATTATACATTATTTGTATATTAATGTCAATCTACAAATGCCCTTTCAAGCATAAAATCACCTGCTTCACCTACATTGCCTTCTACCCAACCTTGCTCTGTGAACTCTGCTCTGCATTGTTTATTTAGGTCTGTTGACCCACAAACCATAACAGAATCTCGACCAAGTGTAAGTCCACCTGGTAAGTACTCGTCAATGTAATCCCAGAACCTACCCTTGCGTGGGTAGTCTTCTCTAGTTACACTATCTATATACAAGAAAGGTAAATCAGTTTCAAGTAATGCTAGTTCAGGTCTGTATGCTAGTTCAACCTTTTCTCTAACAGTGTGAAACAAAAATACATTTTCGTACTTTTCATATGTTTCGAAGTCTTTAGTAATACTCATAAATGGAGCAATGCCTGTACCTGTTGAAAGCATTACCAAGTTCTTAGTTGGTTTAAGGTAATCAATTACCAAACTGCCTGTACACTTAGGCTTAATAAGTATTTCACTACCTAATTCAATGTTCTGTAACTTACTTGTTAACGGACCATCTGGTACTTTAATACTTAGAAACTCTATGTAATCATCGTAGTTTGTGCTAACAACACTGTATGCTCTGTATATAGGCTTTGGGTCTAAATCCAAGCCTATCATTGCAAACTCACCATTCTTAAAACGGAAAGACTTATCACGTGTTGTTTTAAAACTAAAAAGCCTATCGCTGTAATGTTTTATTTCGGTTACTTTTTCTATGAACATGGCACTTCTTTTACTGTTTCTACTTTCTTCATGCCAAGTAGCACTCTTGCTTCGTCCCGTACTTCTGCGGATACTGCATGTCCAAATCCTTCAGGATCAAGCAGTCTGCGTACGAATCTTTCGTATTGTGCTTCTTTGATACTTGTTACTATAACGTCAGCCATAATATAATTCCTACATAAGTTAAAAAATGTGCAAACTGATCTACACCGTGTGTTACCCAATACATTTGGTCTACTGCTGTATAACCTTTGCTCTTCCAAACATTACTTTTAACATAGTCAACATGGTAATGTATAATTGCATCTGCTATACTTAATCCTAACGATATAGGCCAGCCTATGCCACATAACTGTAATACCACAAAAGTTAATACACCGTGCCACTTAGCATGAGCTACCCCACCCCAAGCACCGTAAGTACCTTTGTCCTTTATCATCCAGCCATATTGCATGAAGTAGTCAGCGATGACATGTTTTGTCATTAGGCCGACTATTAAAATCAACTCCATTACACGTCGCCTTCTTTTATAAAGATACCGTCTATCATTTTACCTTTACGGTCTTTGATATCATTCCATGCATGGTTTACACATTCAGTGAGTGATAAGTTATTACGCTCTGCAATGTTAACTAGGACCACAATCATGTCACCAATATCATCTGCAACGTCTTTGCCTTTACAGATGTTATCACTTAGTTCGCCCATCTCTTGAATAAGTTTTGCAAGTTGATCTTTGTCTGTTGCACCATCAATTAAGTTACGGTCGTGATGCCATTGCTTAATGTCGTTAGTGCGTTCAATTAATAATTGAGTTTCTGCATTTGTTGCCATCAATCCAATCCTCCTTGGTCGATTGTATTTAAGATAAGGTCAGGATCTATGTCACCTATTTCAAGTATAATTGCTTGATATACTGCATCATGTAACTCGCTTACTTCAAAGTGAGTCTCACCATTTTTGATATCAAAGTATATATCCTCAATGACCTTAACTAAACCTGCGTTATAGATTTGATCAAAATCCAACATGCCAGGCTTTACACTGTGGCCGTAATCAATTAGGCCAAAGAATAGTGTTTCATTAACACTAATAGTTTCTAGTAGTATATCTTTTTCACTGCCTCTATTAATTAGAGTGATACCATCTTTATATTCATTACACTGTTCAGCAAGTATTTCAATACATTGGAATACTTCATCTACTGAAATAGGAAATCTTTTACAAAGCCAGTCTAAGTTTTTACGGTCAAGTACTGCATCGCCTATATCGCTTATAGGAACAACACTTCCGGATACAACTAGTTGATTTGAATTACCTCTGGTTTCTATTCCCATTATTTGTCACACGAGTATTGTTGTTGAAGTTTAATGTTATCCATAAATTCCTTCTTAGTTCCTGCATCTTCTTTGAATGCACCTTTAAGAACAGTTGTTTGTGTTAAACTACTGTGAGCTCTAACACCCCTATTCTCTACGCAACCATGCGTGGCTTGTACATAAACACCTAAATGTTCAGCACCTGTGGCTTTCTGAATCTCCCTAACAATGTCATTAGCAAGTTCTTCTTGTAGTGTTCCACGCATTGCACACCACTGTGCAATTCTTGTGTACTTACTTAGTCCAATTAGTTTCTCACTAGCAATAATACCAATGTATGCAACACCTTTAACAATCTGGTGATGATGAGAACACATACTTGTGAGCTCACTACGCACAACCAACATACCTTCGTAACGGTCTTCACTGTCATTTGGAAATGCTGTAGCGGCTGGTATCGGGTCATAACGACCTGCCATTAGTTCATTGATATACATTTTAGCAAGGCGTTTACCTGTACCCATGCTGTTAGGATCGTTATGTCTATCAATGCAAAGTCTGTCTAGCACATCTTCAAAGGCTTCTGTTGCTCCTTCAATTAATGCTTGTTTGTCACCTTCTTCAAGATGTTGTGAGATGTTATCTCCTGCCCAGTAACGAGTGTTACTTTCTTGTAATCGCTTGATTACTTCTTCATGCTTTTTCATGTTTTCTCCGAGTTTAAGACGAGGATGTCTTGTTTAGTTTTATAATACCATTTTCCCAATTTTCAGCAACATCTTCGGCATAGTGAATACTCTTGCCTAGTAGTTGTCTACTTTCCATTAGTTTGTTTCCTTCGAACAGATCTACTACATAGACCATGTCTGGTCCTTTGGACCCTTGTTCAGCATATACTGTTTTACGAATTTTTGCTGTGCGTTTAGTGTTCATCCTATTTCCTTAAAGTTCCACCATTGTTCGTAAGGAAAAACTACCCATGGATCATAATCCGGTGTAAGTTCCCTTGCGTAAAAGTCTACTTGTTCAAAGTTACTTGTTGATTTGCTTAGTAGTGTAGCATACTTTAATTGGATGTCAACTACTTCATTCCCCGCCCATTCAAATGCATAGTTATCAATGCTTAACAGTGTATGTCCTGTATCATTAATATCGTCAACAACAAGTATTTTATCATTCTGATGCTTGTCTAAGATATGCTTGAGTGTGCTTTCATCCTGCAAGTTACCGTCTCTATACTGCCATCTAAAACCTTCGAATGGTACTTCGAAGTAATGACTAAGCATAACACCAGGGAAGTATGCACCTCTACCTGGTCCGATAACTACATCTGGTTTGTATTCAGCAACAGACATATCTCTAACAATATGTTGCAAGTCGCCAACTAGAGTACTGTAGTCATAAAATAACTTACTCACTTCTGCTTCTTCTCCCATGCAAAGGAATGTTCTATAATTTCATCCAAACCGTAGATTGGACTCCAACCTAGTTCGCTTTTAGCCTTTGTGATATCAGCATAAGTTTTAGGTGGATCACCTGCTCGTCTATCAACCAATTCCCACTTAACCTTTTCACCAGTAACTCTTTCAAATGCTTCAATAACTTGCATTACACTGTTAGGACTTGATTGTCCTAAGTTAAATGTATTACTAACACCTTTGTCATCTAAATAGTTAAGTGCGGCTAAATGTGCTGTAGCAATATCAAACACATGAGTGTAGTCTCTTTCTGCAGAACCATCTGCTGTGTCATAGTCTCCACCAAACACTTGTACTGTTTCATCGTTGATAATTGCTCTAGCAATAATAGGTACTAAATGACTTGCTGGTTTCTGCGTATAACCATGTGTGTTTTCAGGGTCAGCACCAGCGGCGTTAAAGTATCTTAGATTAACATACTTCAAACCGTAAGCTCTATCGTAGTCAGGTAACATATCTTCAACCATCTTCTTAGTAAGTCCGTATGCACTTACAGGATTAGTTGGAGTATCTTCTGTTGTAGGAAAGTCTTGTATGTCACCATACACTGAACTTGAACTACTAAACACAAACTTTTTAACACCTGCTTCGATACCATTATTGATCAAGTTAATTGTGTTTGCAACATTATTCTCATAAAACACACCAGGGTCAGTAACACTACGCCCAACCTCATGGTCAGCTGCGAAGTGCATAATTGAATCAGGTTGTGTTAGTTTAATAACACCCTTCATTTGGTGATTGTTTAAATCAAATGGATATTGTGTTACACCAGGTATCTCTTTTTTAACACGATCTACATTGATAACATTGTGTCCTGCGGCTACAAGTAAGCGACATACCATGCCACCAATGTATCCACTACCACCTGTTACTAATACTGTTTTCGCTTCTGCGTTACTTTCATTCATATTTTGCCTTTGCTACATGCTTACGGAAACCCCAGTCGTTTCTCGCCCATTGTTCACCATTGCCTTCTAGTACATCAATTGTACGATCAATAGTTCCATTCTGATAATCACTTATCTTGCCAATATTATACGATGATAGATCGTTGTTGTCAATTGAATTAAACATCTTTGTCAACTTATCTTGAGCATCATCAATACTCCATGGTACATATAAGTGGTTACCGTTATTTGCAAATACTTCTGGAAAACTTCTATATGCTGGATATAGTGTTAGAGTCCCCATTGTATCTGCTTCGCTTACTGTATTGCTTACCCAATCTTGTAAAGCACAATTAAACAACACTTGGCTATCTGCTAAGTAGTTGTAGTAATCATTCTTCTTAAGACCTGTGTAAACTTTAAAGTTTGCAGTGTTACCTTCTTGTAATGCCATAGCACGATCTACATACTCAGGGTCATTACTCTTTAGTTCTGGGTGTCCACAAAAGATAGCAAACTCTACACTAGGGTCTACTTTATAATACGCTTCTGCTAAGTCCATATAAAAGTGAGGTTGTTTCTCATCATCCCAACGAGCGGCAAAGCCAACTCGTCTGTTTCGAGTAATGAGAGTTTTTAGTTCAGGGACACGCTCTTGTACTTCAGACTTACCATATGGTAAACCTGTTACATAGATTGGTGCTTTAAATCCTGCAATCCTAAGATGTGCAACAAACTCTTCAGAGGCTACGCAAATACCAGATACAAATTTATCTAGCATCTGTTCGTATTTACGCATCCATTCAAACATACCTTCTCTAATTAAGAAGTCATCTGGGTCAGTAGTTTGTGCTAGGAACCTAACAAACACCTTGGGTCTAAACTCAGGTGGTGATTGATCCATGATATAAGGTAAACATTCGAGACCTGGTGTAAACATATCTTCATAAAAGATAACATCATCACTAGTAAGCTCTCCATTCTTCATCTTTTGAACAAGGTCCATTGTCTGTGATAAACTATAATACGAGCGTCCGTGAGCATCTAACACACTACCTGTTACGATCGCTTTACTGTTATCTAGCTCTTCACCTGTAATAACTTCATAGTCTATACCACGGTGGTTGAATACTCTTTCGTTCCAGTCCTGCAATTGTAAAGTGTAGCGAGCCTCATAACTCTCTAAACCCATATAAAATAGTTTCCTCATTTCTTTGTCTCCTTCTCCTTTGTTGGTGGAGGTGTATTACTAGGGATTTCACCATAGTCAACAACTTGCGTTACTTTATCATTTAAGTTGCCTGCATCTGTATTTAGAAGTTTTTTATTATCTTCTACAGTTTTTTTCGATTTTTTAGACATCTTAAGTTCCTGTTGTTAATTTGGTCTTTCTGCTCTTAGACAGCAACATTACATTGCGTTCTTTTTGTCTTGGATCTCTTGACGCCTTGCTTTAGCAAGTTTAGTCAAATCCATTAGAGCACCACGTGCTCTGGCAGCTGATGCTTTAACACCGTTAGTTTCGAACTTATCGTTCTCAGCAAGGTAAGTTTCAATTGCTGCTTTTATTTGTAAATGCACTTCTGTCATTTTTTTCTCCTTTATTTTAACGAGTCGAATACATCTGCTATTGCATCTGTATCTTCAAAATCTGGACCATCCACAGACATATAGTCTATTGGATACTCCATTTCGCAACCGTTCTCGTTGTCTTCGGCTACCGAAATCTTTATGTAGCGATCAGGATATTTTATTTGTATCTCTGTCGCTAGTTCATCAGCGATCATCTCGCATGATTTGTGATCTAATTGTAGTACTTCAGGCCCACCTTCTGTGTTAGCATAAAGTCTCTCCAACCATCTTTTAAACTGTATAAACTCGATGTCTCTATCATCGTGGAACACTTCAATCCATACTTTAAAATGGAATGTGTGTCTATGTGGGAAACCAAGAAAGGACACATCGTCCCAGTCGCCTGTTGCTAACTTAGGATCAGTGTCCGCACCTGGATACTTGTGAATACCTTCTTTGGTAAATGTTACCCAAATACTTCTCATTAGTTTGCCTCCATTGCTATCAGCATGAATAACATAATCGCCGCTACAATTAGCAACGGCGAAAAGTTAATTAATAAATTTTTAGTTTGTTTATCCATTAGGCTTCTTTTCGCCATAGATAGTGCCATACTTTCTTAGAGCTTCCTCTCTAGTCATACCCCACTCTTCTAAAACTTCATCAATTTCAAAGTCGTAGTATGCACCAGTGATCTTTCGCAATTGCGATCTGTAACTCAATATCACAGTAGATTGAAATACCATATAACCTAATACAGTTAAAACAACTGCACCGAATATAAATGTTAGTATCTCACTAATCATCGTAGTATTCCGTTTCTTCGTCTAATGCAACTAACTTATCTCTGAAGTCAGTGATAATTTCAATTACATCCTGTATTTCGCCGATATCTTCTTTAGTATCGATTTCGACTTCTATTTTAATTTTCACGCTCTATCCTCAATAGACACTTTAAAGCACATTGTACTATATAAATTATAGTAAGTCAACCTATTCATACTATGTGTTGCTCTCTACTTTTGTGTGCAGTGTGTGTTGAACCACTTTTAGTTTTGTACGGCTTGTCGACAATACCTTTTGTCCCTCCGCCTTCGCTTATTAATAGATGTACAAGAGCAATTAAACTTGCTATCATACCTGCGGCTAATATTACTCCGTCCATTAGTCTATAATCTCATCTTTGGTGTACTTGGTCCAATCGGTAAACACTTTCCTATCTAATAGATCGTGTAACGGATGTACCCATACACCTGGGTTTGTTGCTTTAAAATCTTTGTCGTCTAACTTAATACATGCATTGTAATTCAATTGACCAATGTAAGGCAACTTAACACTAATCATTGGTATAAAAGTGTCATACTCTGTCATACCACATTCTAACACATCTTCGTGTAATTCTATAGGATAATCTAATGTTACCCAAATATCTTCTTTGAGCAGTGTTGTTGATAAGTATTCCCAATCTTTCCAGTCCTGCTCTGTCTCGGGTGCAAAACTCATGTTAGCACCTAGATAGATATGAGGGCAGTTGTTATTCAATGCCCTTGCTAGTATCTCTTTAGGATTCTGTAAACCAATAACAAACAATGTTTTCTGTCCGTAAGCAGGAGACTTCTCAACCTCTGTGCCTATGAAGAACTTAGTATCGTCTGTGTAACCTTCCCTATCCATATCTAATATAACCTTCTGCTATTAAGTTATCAACAAGTGTTGCCGCAGTACTATGTTCTACCCATTTAGTTGTCATGGGTTGTTCATTGTGGGAATAAATAAACTCAACTGCTTTGGAATCAACTATCTTAACTGTTACTCCATAGCCTTCGTTTAAAAAATGTCCTTCTATACTGCGATCTATACTCATATTAAAACTCAAAAAATTCGTTTATTACTTCTTCTGTTGCACTCTCACCTTCACCAGCAAAACTAACATGTGTAATAAACTCTTTATAGTCTGTAAGCATTTGCCTAGGGTTAGGATTAGCAGGGTCAAAAAAGTCTTCTGCAAACTTTTGAAACATCAATATGTTAGCAGGAACATAAGGTGATAGTTCACCAGCCTTACTGTTCTTCTTAACCTTTCTCCAGCCCTTGTAATCAAAGTTTTCTCTGAAGCGTTCAACATCGGCGAGTCTGTTTGCTTCTTGTACTGCGTCGATATGATTGAACACACTGTGACCCATGTAATAAAGATAAGTCTGGGTGTCCCATGTCGTGCTATCACGCTCTGCATATAACTGATTACCTTCCTTGTCTAGTTTAGGTTCGCCATGCTTGTCTGTGAGAGGTTGTCCTTCACTGAACTTAAAGTTACCGTTTTTGTCTTGTGCTCCAGCATCCATAGTACATAGGTCGCCCATTGTAAGTCTACTCATCACAGGACTATGTCCAAACGGTGCAGGCATTGTACTGCCTACTAGTGCTTGTTGATCAAATGCTCTGTCCATGAAGTAACCAAACTTGCCTGGTTCAAAGAAGTTGTGTGCGTATGTTTGTCCGTATGCTGTATTAACAAATGGACTAGCGGCATCAAAACTCAATGTGATGTTAGGGTTATCATACTTTCTTAACTGTCTTTGTATTGCTGTTAAGAAACATGCCCATTGTAGTTTACCTGTACCTAAGAAGTGAATCCAGTCTTTGCCTTCAAGCAAACCATCTTCACGCAAGTCTAACAATCTGTTTAACACACAATGCATGTCCTTCATGTTTATACCTGCGAACGCATAGCCTTCTAGTGTGCGACTTGCATCACCATATGCTTCACCTACGAACTTAGGATCTGAGAAACTCTTAACAGCATCATACCATTCTTTACTTGTTGCTTCGTCTGTTCCACTCAACACATTTAGGAACTTAGTTGCACCTGGCACTCTGTTCTGCACAAAGTAATGTAAGTTTAGTAGGCTGATGTCAAGAGTATCTGAGAATTCAGTTAGTCCTGTTTTACTGCTTAGTGGTTCAACTGCGGCAAAGGCTGGAATGTCTAATGTCATGCTCCAGTCTGCTGTGTGTTCTAACCAACGCAATATCTTTTCGCATATTGCTGTTCTAGCAGGATCGTTTGCATCTTTAGCATTAGCCCAATCCATTTTCATAACACCTGTAGCAATCTGGAAACCACCGGAGTCTCCAAGTAATACTTTTACTGTGTTACGATCTCTGTCTTGTATCATTGGCTCGTCGGCGTGACTTTTGTCAATATCTAAATGAGCATGTCCCGCCGAGTATAGGCCGTATGGGTAATGAAAATAAGTGTCTTTGTCTTTGAGGAAATCTAAACCTTCGTTTCCATGTTCAAAGCCTGCTGGCACTCTGCTTTCGTTAGGTACTTTATTAACAATCTTGTCTAGTTGTTTTGTATAGAAACTACTAATAGCCGGTAAGTATACCGCATAGTCTTTCTGTGATTTACCTAAGTCTTTCATTCATTAACCCTTCGCAGGTAATAGGTATGTGTACTCACCAAGTCCACTTAATACTTTAATTTGCATTAAGCCTGAGTCATTAATACTCAACACGCAATTAGCACTGTCGCTTAGTCTAAGAATCTTTAACACAATGTCTAGTGGCCATTTCCAATCACGCTTAATACCACCATCAATGTTACCATTGATATGTACTTTAGCTCTATCACTAACACCATCTCCAATGTGGAATGTTAAGTCAGTGCCATCAGTCTTAGGTGAGAATGTTGCCTCATAAGCACCAAGGATGCCATTAAAGTATCCTAAGTCTTTTAAGTTCTTTGCAGTAGGCACAATGTTTACTTCAAACTCAGCACCTTTAAATGTAATGTCTTTCATTTGCTGATTAACAACATCTGCTAACATGAAACGATAGTTTGCATCGTTACCATCTGTGCTTTTAAATGCTACTTCAACTGGTACTTCTTCGCCATTACGATCTTGTTTTACAACTTCTACTGTAGCATCTTCGCTGTCAAAGCCTGGATACTGTAAGTAACCTTGTAGTACACCCATTCTGCTTAGACCTAGTGTTGCATCTGCAAACTCTGGTACTGGGTTTACTGTTTTGCCTTTAAAGATTACAGTCTTCTCAGGATCAACAGTTTGTATTTCTGTTTTCTCCAAGTCACCTGTGATCTTTACCATTTCGAATATACCTAAGCCATGTGTATGCTTTAGTACATCCTTTAAAATATTTTTGATATGATTATCAGCCATCTCTATTCTCCGTGTTGAGTATTGTAGTGTGTAATTATACACTTGTTATTTAGGTAAGTCAAGTTCTTTTTGCCTCTTTTTTTAGATGTTTTTTGTTAAAATATAGTCTAACATAAGTCTTTCTTGTTATAGCAACTGCTGAAAACATTACTGTTAGATACACTGATGTCCAAAATATCTGTTGTGCTTCAGTGATCATGTTAGGTATAAATGTTCTGTTTGCAATCCACAGTAACAATATGTTAAGTGGAAAGTTTATTACAGTTGCTAATGCAGTGTCAGTAACTGCTTCTTTAAATGCCGCCTTTTTCTCACTTGTCATTTTATTCCTTAAAATTCAAAAAACTGTTGCATAGTTTCGGATTCATGTATACGATCTAAGTCAAATCCCATTTGACCTATCACATTGGTTACCTTCTTATCAAGTACTGCTGTTTCCATTGCCTCGTCATCAAACGGCAATTCTTTAAACCAATCTGGTAAATGCATCTCATCAGTTGGATATGCAATACTGTCATAGCCCATTGCATTACTTTTAAGCCTACACACAATTACTTTCATACCATCTGTGATAGTCATGCTGTAGTTGTCGCCTTGTGCTTGTTTAAAGTTATTCCAATTGATACTTGCTCTAACATGCCCAGGAATAGTTGCACCTTTCTTCTTGCCGTCATCCTTAATTGCATCTAACCTATGTAGTCTATAGTTGTCAGGGGCAGTTACTCTAGCCTTCTCAGCCATCTTAGCAGTGTATGTAGTTAAGTTGTTTACACGCTTTGGCATACCTTTCTGCCAACTTGGTAAATCTTTAAAGTATTTCTTGTAGTCTCTGATCTTATCAATGACATCTTTTTCTGTTGAGCCATCCAAACAGTCTCGTAATATTTCTTCTAAGAAGTCTTGTATGAACTCTGGTGTATCACTACGCTTCAAGTCCAATCCCATAACTTTTAGTTTGCCACCTTCTGGTTGCCAACCTTCCAAGTCTAGTACTTGGATAGCATAACGCTTCTTAGTAATAAACAAACCTGATCGACCAACTACTTCTCGTCCTGCTTTCATAACCTTGCCGGACTCTAGTGGAACATTAAATGTATCCTTTAGCCATTGTGGGAATGTATCACTAACTGTGTCTGAGATATGATCATACAACTTAATTGCACTTTCCATATCTAAGCCTTGCCCTTCAGGTAAAGCCGGAACAGCACTAAAGTACACAGAGTCAGTGTCACCGTATATCATACAGTCTCCTGTGTGATCATACTCGCCTGTAAGCATACGATTAGTTTCAGCACCCATGTGCTTAGTGATAGCACGGCCAGTAAGTGTAGTACTCTGTCCTATGCGTTTGTCAAAGAACCTACAATGTGGATTAAGTATCGCACCATACAAACTGTTCAAGTTAATCTTCTTAACTAACTGTCGCTTGTCATAGAACGCCTTCTCAGCATCTGTAGTTGCTTCTTTCTTCTTGCTTTGCAACACTTGTCGCTCACTGTACCAACGCTCGAGTAGTCCTGGTACAATACCTTGGAAGTCTGTTCTAAAGATAGTACCGTTAGCACTAATGTTCCAAGGTTGTCCGCTGTTGAACACTAAGTTGTATACATCAGCACCAGTGACTTCTACTGTGTCGCCACCTATCATATCTAACTCTAGTGGGCGATTAGTATCTTTAGCCATTACTAGTTCGAATTCATTACTACCAAACTTACCTAACCAAGCATCAGCAAACGACTTTTTCTCTAATACAATCTTGTCGTTAATCTCTTGATCTGTGTATGTGGGTTTGAGCTGTGCAACAATAGTCTCTGGAGCCATGTTCAATGCTCTAAACACACTAGGATATAGACTGTTCAAGTCCATGCTACCTACCCATTCGTGATAACCTTTCTTGGGGAACGCAACATAAGCACCTGCCGCCTGTGTATTCTCTTCTCTATTCTTTACACGATCAGGAACAACATATCCTCGTCTATGACTTTCATTGATAATTGCTTGTTCTGTTGTAGCCACAGCACCCATTGTTACAGGAAGTAATACAGTATTG
>Ga0194029_1000073_pt1 | contig 13751 bp, 24 predicted proteins | sample IW18Oct16_MG_FD_140360 | JGI IMG/M metagenome (GOLD analysis project Ga0194029, IMG submission 140360) | Freshwater microbial communities from the Broadkill River, Lewes, Delaware, United States - IW18Oct16_MG | ecosystem: Environmental > Aquatic > Freshwater > River | place: USA: Delaware... | reverse complement strand
TTAAACGCCTGGTTGGTTTCACTCAAAGCGCCGTTCTCCGCCGCCTGCGCAGCCGTGCCGGCCGTGGTCTGGCGCGGAATCGCCACATCGCCGGTCAACCCGGTGAGCGTGGTCGCGCCGAGCTGCAACACCTTGGCGCGGTTGCGCAGGATGTCGATAAACGAACCAGACAACAGGTTGGTGGCGACGGTGTTACCGCCCGCCGTGGCCGTGCCCGCCGTGAGATCGCGACGAACCCAGGCATCAGCCGGAACGAAGAACCCGCCGGGAGTCTTGCCGAGCGCACGCGAAACAGCGTCACTGGCTTCCTTCTCGATTCCGTCGAGTTCCTTGCCTTCACTCTTAAGACGCAAGGCGCGGACAATCGAATATTGCTCAACTTCCTTGTCGTTCATGCCGACAAGCTGATCGGCTTCACGGGAAACGTTCCCCTTCGACATCTCATCAAGCACCTGGCGTTGCAGATCCGCCACCGTCATTTTCGGATCGTTGATCGCCCGCTCGATAGTGTCGGCTTCCAGTTGCTGGGGAAACTGCCGCTGAAGCGCGTTGATCTCGGAAATTCGTTTGCGTTCCACGGCCATTTCGCCGTCAAAATCGCGGGTGACTTCCACCTTGGGGTTTTCGGTCTGCTTCACTTCGACGTGAAGCGTGCCGCCTGCACTGTCAGACCCACCGGCAACGCCAGCACCACCGTCTTGGGGAGCCGGATCGCGGAGGATCGAGAAATTTCGTTTGAACATGATTTCTTATCTTTGGTTTTTTGATCTGAGGGATTACAGCCGGGAAGTGATCTTCCCACGCCGACAGTCGGATCCGCCGGAACGGAAACGATACTGATTTCGTAAGGCTCCCACTCGCTCACGCGGACAAGTTCCGTCTTGCCGTCGTTCTGCTCCGTGGTCTCCGTTTTCAAGACACGGGCTCCAACGCTTACCAGGCGCCGAATTCCCGCCACAACGTCCCGAAAAATCTCTTCTCCCTTGGCTGATTCGCTGAAGCGAACCACCGCCCGACACTTGCCGTCCCCGGCATCACACCAGGCCCGATCAACCACGCCGATTTGGTCGTCTCGTGAATGATTCAACAGCAAGGCACCGCCATCGTTCAATCGATCCATGCGCACCGCGTCGGCATCGTGAACGAGAATCTGCTGGCCATACCAAGTGTCGATGGGAGTGTCGGAAGAAAAGGCAAGCTCGACCGTGCGTTTGCTTTCGTCGATCTGACGGGAAATGTCCTCGATCCGCATTTCGCGAACCAATTCCACACCCGCCGCAGGTTTTAACATTTGCTCACCCATTTTTCCGCCGAAAATAAGCCCGTAATTGACCGTCAAAGCCTACGGATTGGATTCTCCCCGCGGCGAAGCCGCCTCACGTTGGGGCGCAGCCTCATCGGCCGCTCGTTCCGCATCGATCTCGTCGGGATCATCGCCCCGCTTGCGAATCTCCCGGGTGCGCGAGGTCAAACCGATTTCAATTGCCGCCTCCACCGCCTTCACATCCTTCTGCGGATCCACCCAAGGCCAGCGGCGCCCGATGTGCCGGCATTGCTGGAATTTCTCCAGCTTGGCAAAAGGCAAGGCCGATCCGTTCGGCATCGTGACCGCCTGATTGAGTAGGGAAAGCTGAAGCCAAGCGGAATAAATAGGACCGCGCACGCGCCGGATATACCACTCTTGGACCTTCATCCATTCCTCCCGATCCTCAAGCACACCCGCGCGAATACTGGAGTAATTCACCCCCTCAAGATCATTCGCCAAAGCCGTATACGAAACCGCCAAACCGCCCGCCACATCCCGCTTTAGTGCTTTGGTATATTCGGCATACCCGCTGTTAGGATGCTGCGGATCGTGTGATTGATATTTTAACCCGCTCGGCAACATTTCCACGCTGCCGGCTTCGGAATCCATGTACTTCTCGCCCTCCTCCGTCACATGATCTGCCGCCAATTCAACCGGTAGATCAGACACGAGAAAACCCATCTTGTTGGCGCCCGCCCGCGCCGCCACCAGCTCCGCCTCGTCGTAACCGTCGAGCATCTTCATCCGATCCAGCACCGCATGATTCTGCGGCACACCAGTTGACTGGCTGAAGCGTTGCGGGACGTATAAATGAATTATCCGATCAGCCGGCACCCGCTCGCGTTTCAGGTGGTTCCCCGGCAAATATCCATGCACGTCGCCCGGATGATTCCGGAACAAATGCCAGGCCACCAAACGACCTGATTCGTTCTTTTCAATCCCCATCCGGATCCGGTTGCCGTTCGGCAAATTCGCATTGTAACGGATGTCCAGGTGATCCGCTTCCATCGGCTGAATGGTCAATCCGTATTCACCGCCGTAACCGCGCCCATACCAGAGCCGCAGGAAGATCGAGCCATCCCGAAATGCCGCCCTCAGCGCGAGCGCGTCAAGTTCTTCCAAGGCGTATTCGCCACTCAAACAGCACAACGATCGCACCCCGGCGCCGAGTTCAAAATCAAGCCGGCCCCATCGCTTCCAATGCCGTTCAAGGGATTGATTGGCCAAGGTATCCATTTGACCAGGCACAACCACGCCACCGGGCCCCATGCGATCTGGATCCTTTGCACAGGCTTGCAACTGGATGCCGGAAGACCCGAGTACATTGTTTTCCAGCAACTTAAGCCAACGTACCGTCAATGGATTGTCTCGCTCCAGCTCTCGTGAGCGGTTGCGCATCAACTCAAGTTTGCCGTCAATCTGAGCATCTCCCGAGCTGGAACCGGATTGCCCGAAACCGGTGAACAAGCGATCCGTGCGCGCCGCCGCATACCGTCGAATCTTGCGATAAGCCCCGCGATCCACGCGCCCACTGCTCTTAAAAACCGAAGTCCGTTGCAGCCCGAGCCGAGACAATGATTGATCTAGCAAATTCATTCTTAAAACCGCGTTTTGTAAACCCGGCTTGATTTCAAACCGCGGTTGATCCGCTCCAATTCTTCCTCGGCCGCTACCTCCGTGCGGTATCGACCACGCACCCGTTCCAGCTCCTCCAGGTTCTTGCGGGAATAGGTCTCGCCATCAACGGAGATGGTTGCATTAGTGCCACCCGCCAAAGTGAGAATAGTCGCCTCGATCGCGGCCAAGGTCTTTACCGCGTGGGAACGTTGATCATTCCCACTGGCATTCTCAGCCATGAGATCCGCGAGGATCTTCACATCAGCCACGAAAACGGTGTGCTTGGCTCCCGTGGTCGCGTTGTAAGCCTGGCCGCGCAGTTCGTAATCACCGGCAGCCCAAGTCGCCGTCGTGGCCGGCGCCACACTCACCAAGTGATCGTCGCCATCCGCTGAAGCCGCAATCGTCGCCAGTTGCGCCGTGGTGGAGGTCAGGCGATAGGAAATAACCCAGGAACTGGCCGGGTAATCAGAAAGCGATCGCTTCCAAGTCAGCGTGTCGCCCGCTTGGATGCTATCAGGTTCGCGGGTAGGAATATCCGGCATATTTCGTCAAAAATATGCCAGTAATTGACCGTCAACGCCTGCGGCTTGGCTTTTAGATAACAACCACCCGCCGCTTGGAGGCTTTTCGTTTTTCCATATAAGGATTTAAAGCTGTTTTCATGGTTGGTTTTGTGGGGGGATTGGATGCGATTGCGTTAAACGATCCGCCTCCAAAAAAAAGCAGACTCACTTGGTAGGTGCCTATAGATTATCCAGCCGCCACTGGACATCAGCCATTTCATTCCGGTGTTTTTCCACCTCATCTATCAGGTCATGGTATAGCCACTCAGTTTCCTCACCGATCCGCCAGCTACCGTCGATGATGTCTGCGCCTCTCCAGCACACGCCTTGCTTTTGCAGCCACTCCACAACCGCAGTGCATCGCACCATATGCGCCCACTTATCGGGTTGCACCGGCACGGCACCTACCAAATCGCCGGAGCCAATCGGGGTCTCTGGTTCCCGATTGTCGTTCGTCTTTTTCATAATTGTTCTTCGTTCGCCCGCAGGGCGTAGTCTTTGCAGTCAAAGCGAACCAACACGTTTCTGTCTCGGATCAACCTGCTGGCAATTCGCGGATCGCGTTGCGCCCATTGTTCGGCCCCCAGGTTTGAGGTGATGAACGTCCAGCGGTTTGCTCGTCGATTCAAAATCTCGCCCAGGGCGCTGGTCGCGTATCCACTTCGGTCGTGCGAAAAGCCTAAATCGTCGATAACAAGCAACCACTGAGAGGAAAGCCGGTTGACCAAATCGAAATTCCGGCCGCGCAATTCCTGCATAAGCTCGTCTTCACCCCACCAGGACCATTGACGGACCAACTGCGCTCCGGTCCGGCGGTTGACGTAGAATTGGCCGCGCTCCCGCATGAATTCCCCGAACAGCTTCGCCAGCATGGTCTTGCCGGTTCCGGAATGGCCACACAGAGACAGCCAGCGGGGCGCTGACGCGCTTAGAACCTCGGCCATGAGGCTGGACACCTCTTGACGCGCTTCGGACAAGCACAGGGCATCTGAGGCGTTGAACGGCTCCAGCCATTTATCGGCCAGCGTAGTCGTTGACCACATCGGCGTTACAGGTGCCTTGCCCACGGTCAAAGCTTTGGGGATTATTTCTCGAATGGTCGGCATGATCTTTCCAGGTCTCAGGGTCATCGGCGTAACGGCGTTGATTAAAGAATGTGCTGGGGTTGGGAACGAACTGGCGCGGCTTGTTGCAGACGGTTCCGAACATGCGGGTGCGCTTCAAAACGTGATCGAAGCCATCCGCCGCCACCGCCTTGGCAATCGCCCGCAGGGCTTCCGGCTTGGCGACCTTCTTTGGATAGGCTTGATAAATCTCCTCAAGGTCGGGCGGTGGTTCTGCCCCCTTTGCTGGTACTGTATTTATAGAAGACGGAGACGGAGACGGAGAGCTATCGTTTGCCATACCGTTTGCCAATGGCAAATCGATGGCTAAGCCATTGGCTAAGCCATGGCTAGGCGATGGCTTAGCTATAGCTGAGCTATTCTTTTGCCATCGCTTGGCAGCCCCCTTCTTGCCGGCCTCGCTTCTTCCGTTACGGAATTCGTTTTGCTTTTCCCGCTCCCGCTCAAGTCTGGCGTTTCGCAGGTTGCCGTCTTCGCCCTGGTCAAATTTGGCGAGTACAACCGGCGGCACGGGGCATCCGGCGATCCGATCAATACGGGCCGGATCGGGCACGATGTATCCCCTCGACCACTGAGCACATAAGAGCCGGATATACGCGCCAACCTCTTCCGGGGAAAGGTCCATGGTGCCAGCCAAAAAGTCGTCGGCGTAAAATTGAAATGCGGGTGGATTCATCTTTTCTCTGAGGTTAAATCCGCTTTGTGTTCTTCGTGTCTTCGTGGTTTGTCATCGCTCCAGCGGTCATTCCGCAACAGCACCCGAGCCACGGCGGGCAGGGCGTAAATCGTCAAGGTCCGACCATCCGCGCCGCGGTAGGTCAACCGTCGTTTGGTGTTTTCCATTCATATCAGATTCAAAAATTCACCCATCGACCGCACCACATGATAACTGTGCCCAAGGGCTTCGAGTTGGGACATGATGGCGACCTGGTCGGCGGATAGCTTGCCGGTCTTGGTTTTGCACTCGACCCACAACACCTGGCCGCGATCGGTGGCGATGATGAAATCGGGTTCACCCTTGGTTCGATGCGTGGCTTTGCTCATGGCGCCGTGAAAAGCGATCCAGCCTTGTTGCCGGCAGTAATCCCTGATCGCGGCGTGCAGCTTGGCTTCTTCGCCGCTGGACACGGCATCCGCGGGGGCTTCGCCGTTCCGTTTGCTGGCTCGGGCGCAGATCATTTGATATTCGATGGCGGTAAGTCTCATGGGGTGTAGGCAATTCGGCTGATGCGGTAAGGTTCCGGCTCGGGGGCGGCTTCGATGGCGGGGCGATCACGCCAACGACCGCGGCGCGTGCAGACAGGCGGGTCGGGGCGCCAAGTGCTGCGCCGCAATTCGAGCTTCCGCTGTTCGGCCCGCAATAGTTCCTCGGCCTTCGGCGTCATCTGGATCCGCAAGCGAAAGGGTTTTTCGAGCGGGGCAAGCTCCAGCGGTTCAATCTCCAAATCTTCGCAGGCGTTGAAGTAGTTGAGGCGCAATTCCCGGTCGAGCTTCAGTTGGCTTTCAATCCAGCGGGAACCGGACAAGACGGTGGTGTGGTTGCGCTGTTTCCCGAAGCTGGTCGCAATCCGCGTGAGGCTGGTCGGCTCGAAGTGCTGACGCATGATAAACCAGACCGTGCGACGAGCGCGGGCAATCTCATCCGTGCGCTGGCGTCCGATGATCTGCTTCGCCGTGGTTCCGGTCACCCGCGCCACTGCTTCCAGGGCGCGGGTGATGTTGTCTTGAGTCCAAGGGAGTTTCATTGGCTAGAATTTTCCGGTGTCGTTTGTTTCGGCCGAGTCGCTTCCGATAGTTGCGCGGCGTCATTGCTCAATAGGGAACGTCGTCGGCGTAATGCTCTTTCACCTTTGCCCAATCCTGCGGTTGCAGGCTCTGCTCCGTGCGACCGGGGAACATCCGGCCGAGCGTGTCGAACCAATCGGTATTCAATTCGGCATCGCTCATTCCATGTTTGGCTGTGCAGGCGGTATGCCACGCGGCGTCCTTGGTGCAGCCGGCCAAAGGTGCGGCGGGCGGGGCACTCGGGGCGGGCGCCTTGGTCGGCACGGTGGTTGTTTTCGCGCTGTTGACGGTGGCAGTCGTTCCACCCAAGGCCCGAAGGCGGGCGCCGTATTCGGACATGATCGAGTTGCGGTCCGCACTCTCGGGCAATCGCCCACCGATCGGGTTGATGAATTTGACCCGTGCGCCGGTCTTCTGCTGTCCGTCGCTCCCGGTGAAGCTCTCTTGCTCGATCACGAGTTCCACGGGCCGTTCCCGCAACGCGCCGCTCTCGGCATCATCGACGAGCTGGAACGGATCCGCGCCACCCCAGCCGAAGCACTGCTTGAAGGTCTCGAAAGAGATTTGCGAAATCGTCCCGTCCTTCTGCGCCAGGCATTCATGCGAGGTAATGGACTCCGCTTCAAAGCCCGGTGAGGTGATGTCGAAATTCAGCGCCACCATAAGCGCGCCGCCTTTGGACTTGTAAACACTGGCTGCTGTAGCAACCCCGATATATTTTCCGTTTGGTAGGTTCATTATTTGTTTAAACTATCAATTGCTCTGCGGTCACTGGATCTAAGTAGACGGCTTGTGTCTTGGTTTTCTCATTCAACAATCCCTGAGTCATTTCGCGCACCCCTCCAAGCTGTAGTAATCGCGGGTATATAACAGCCTCCGCCTTCTCTTCTTCCATATGGATGCCCAAACTATAATTAAGCTGCTTCAAGGCATGTATATACACATGAGCATAGAATACAGCTCTTGCCTTCATGTCAGGAAATGGAAAACGGGGAATGTTCGTGATGAACTCTTCACTCGCATCATCGATAAATTTCATGTCCAGCTTATGCTCTGCGGAGTGGCAGACATCACACAGTAATTCCAAGTCAGAATTTGGAACATCCCAAGGCAACCGGGATGCGGCATATCTTAAATGATGGACATGAAACGGTCGTTTGGTTGCTCCGCAGCTTTCACACGCCCAGCCCCTTTCAGCGTATATTTCATTTTTCTTTTTCTGCCATTCAGGATACCTAAGTAAGTCTTTGTAAGTTGGTTGCTGTTTCGCGTTTGCTTTTTTAGTCTTGTTTATTGGTTGGCTTGCCTGCTGTTGCGAAGGTGTCCATACAGTTACACAAGAGTCCTTTAATATAACTATCACCGTATACTTATACCCTTGTTTCTTAAGTGAGCCTTTAATTACCTCTTTGTTTCTGCCGCGCAACACCAACTCGTAATATTCTTTTTCATAAGCTTCCGGCCAACGCAGTGCTAGTGTGTTGTCTTCAAAGCAGTAATACTCTAGTTGCGCCAGATAGGTTCCTAGAAACGGGCTAAGGCTGGTAATCCGTGAAACAACGGACAGCCAACCATCCATTGGTTGCTCTATTTGATTCACTTGATCACCTCCGCCCACACATCCACGCCGCTACTAATCGGAATGGGCTGTTGCGTGCTGCGGCTTTTGGCCATGCAATGGGGCAGCTCGGCGGGGTAAAGCGTGCGCGTGCTGGAGCCGGTTCCTTTGCCGTGCTGATTCACGGCCACGTCATAACCGAGGAACAGCATGTGGTCGGCCCATTCGCGGCAGCGTAAACGGATGGAGCTTTTACCGCTGGCGGGGGATTGCAAACGCGGCTCGTAGCGCAGCCAATCTTCTCCGGCCGGGTTGGGAACGTGGCTCGTGCAGTCGTGACCGATCAGGATGATATTCCGGCCGGCGTGGGCGTGCTGGTCCAGGTCAGCCAACAGGGGGAGGAAGGTATCAAATACGTGAGTCAATCCTTTCCCGAAGCCGTAGTCTTCGAGCCGTTGCGCCTTGTGGCCTTTTTCGTGTGGCACAAACTCCAGCGTCTCGCTCACGGCCATTTCCTCGGCCTTGGTGATAGAGTCGATCACGATTGTCCCAACACCTTTCCAGCCGTCCGATTGCAGGGCTTCGCGGATGTCGTGCCACGAGTTGACCGGAACGACCTGGGCTTCCCGCATTTCGGGAAGTCGGGCGAGTGAATCATCGAGATCGAACCAGACAACCGGGCCGGGAGCTTGCGCGGCGAGCGTGGTCTTGCCGATGCCGCCGGGTCCGTAAAGCACGACGCGATGGCCGGCCGAAGCGCGGACCTTACCGAAGCTGACCTTGCGAGCAGGTGGGGCGGTCGGTGGAGTTTTGCGAGTGGTCACGCCACACCCCCCACCATTATCTCGTGAACTTCGCGGGTCATCCGCAAATCGTTGACGAGGTATTTCAACGCCTCCTTTTGATTCAGCTCGAAGAGGCGGGCGAAGTCTTTGCCGTTCCCATTCTTGCCGGCCAAACCGAAGTGACGGCAGATGGCGTCCAGGCTTCCCTTGGCTTGGCGATCACCCAGTTGCCAGAGGTCACGGAGGTCTAAGAATCGTTCGTTCCAATAGCGGCCTTGGCGGATGTTTGAAACGGGAACGCCGAGCTTCCAACTGCGGCGAATCAGGAAGGGCAAATCAAAGCCGAAGATGTTGAAGCCGATGAAGCGGTCGCTGTTTATATGGAAGCGGATCCAGAATTGGTTTAGGATGTCCCATTCGGATTCATGGGCCAGGCAGTTCGTTTCGCCGTTGGTGCTTTCGAGTCCGATCGCCAGAACTTTTCCCGTGGTGGCGCTCAAGGCAGCTTTGTCGCGGGCATCGGCAAAATAGTTCGTCTCCGCTTCCGCGAGTTTCGCCGCCCGCTTTTCGGGATCCTTAAGGTTCCCCATCTTCACCTCGGCGGGATCAAACGGCGGCAGGATCTGGTTCAACTCCTCATCAGGGAGGGGTCCAGTTTCAATATCAAAGTAGGTCGTTTTCATTTTCTCTCAGTTGTTCAAAGGTTTAGAGCCGGCCCGATTGAGCGCAGTTTGCGCCACGAGGTGGAACCGAGGATCGGACCGGCTCAAAGTTCTCGCGGGTGACCCAGACAACAGCACTACGGCCGCTGCGGGTTTGGGCCTTGCGTCCGGAGTCGCAGACCTTTCCGCTCTGTTGCAGTTCCCGGCGGCGGGGGCGTTCGGTGTTCTGGGGCATGTTCAGCACTTCCTGAATCTGCTCATCCGTGGCGCCTTCGGGTTTGGCGCGGAGGTAATCCAGAACGGCCTTGCGCAGGGTGCCGGCTTTTGGCTCGATCTCTTGCGCGGCTTGGCGGGAGGTTTCAGAATGCGCCTGATAAGGCGCCGGCCTTTCCTCGGTTGCTTGCTGGTCGAAATCCAAAGCCAAGTTTGGTTGATCAATCATATGCTCCTTGGCGTTCGGTCTTGCGGCCGCACTGGTCGTTGATGAAGTCCGCGAAATTATGGGCCGGCACACCGCGCAGTTTCTCCTGCACATAACTCCAATGAGTGAAGCCCTCCGGGTCCGCGCTGAAGGTTTGAAATCCGATTCCCTGCACGCCGATCCGCAGCAAATCTCCCGCGTGCTTGTCGTGGTCGCGGGCAATCAAAACGTCGAAGGCGTTACCCTGACCCATCGCGATGCGGTAAAACCCTACCGGCAGTTCTGGAAATGTTTCGTCTGTTGGTCTGATCTCGTTCATAGGTCCATTTTCTCCTGGTCAAAATCGATGTCGGCGGATGCTTCGCTGGCGGTGGAGCTGAAAGGGGTGGAGAATTTCAAACAGGCTTTGACATCCAACGACCGCGGGGAGCGGCGGAGGTCGAAGACGAGTTTGAAGGATCCTTTGTTGTCGGCTCGGCTGAGTAGTTCCTTCGCCACGGTTTCGGCCATCGTGTCGAGTTGTTCCTCGGCACATTCGAGGAGGAGCGGCTTCAGGGCTTCGGCAAGTTGCTCGATCATTCTTCGCCCTCCGGTTCATCGATAAGCGCGAAGGCGGAAAGCAGGATCACTAGCAGGAACCAAAGGGGCATCAGCACGCCGAACCAATGCCAGGAAATCCCGTCGCAGAGTTTGGCGGTGGCAAAGACCAGTTGGAAGAGGATGAGGATATATATCAGGTGGGGCATGGTGTTACTTGGTGGCGTTGTTCAATCGGCAGGCTCTTTGAATGTTTTCGCGAAAGTTCCCGACGTGTTCGCCGCGGGCTTGTAGCCAACGATCGGCGGCGCGGTTGAATTCCCGCAGCTCGGCCATGGTCGGCAGGGGGCTTCCGTCTTCGGCGTATTGTCTTTTTCGGCGTTTCATCGTTTGGCTTCCTGGTCGAAGGGACAGACTTTGCGGTTGCGGGTCCGGTAGTTTTCGAGGTCGGTCAACAGGAAGGCGACGCGCCCCCCGATGCGGGTGAAGGAAATGGTGCGCGCCTCAATCGCGGCGTCCAAGGTGCGCGGACTGATCTTGAGCATCTGCGCCGCTTCCTTGCGGTAGTAGTGCGGCGCCCACGGGTAAACCTGGCTCCGTAGCTGGCGCACTTCTTCGAGGATGGTTTGCAGGGTGCTCATTGGAATCACTTGCGGTTGGCGCGCACTTGCTGACGGATGGCGGGCCGGCGATCGGGGCGGCGGAGTTCGGTATCATCTCCAGCCATCGCAGACGGCTGGAGGTAAAGGAAACTGAGCAACAGAAAGGCGAGTGAGCCGTAGTATTGTTTCAGCGACACGCGAAGTTGCTGGGCGGCTTGCGGATCTTCCTTTTCCACGCCGGCCGGGATCACGGATCGCAACCACTCGCCCATGGTCTGGCCATGCTTGGCGGCGAGTTGACCGAGGAGAGTTTTGAAATCTACCGGCGCGTTGACGTTGATATTCTGCGTCCCGGTTCCTAGTGCGTGAGTGCTCATATCAGCAGTTGTGTTTCAGGTCGTGGTTGATGGCGAAAATCAGGAAGAGAATCATGAATCCGCTCATGTAAATGCTGTGAATCGGTTCCCCGAGACAGAGCATCCCGGCCGAGATCCCGGCAGCGATGAATCCAGGGATCGGCCAGAAGTTGCGCGGCGTGGGTTTGGTGTGGGTTTTCATAACTTGTTCAGTTCGTCCATTGGCTGGCCATTGCATCGGCAATCCCTTGAAATGTTTTGCTCCGTTTTTTCCAGCGGTCCTCTGTCGGTGGCATTTTGTGAACCCGCGCTTCCCTTCCTTGAACGACGTTGGTGTGTTTGAGCAGTGGCAGATTCTTAAGCCAAAGACAGGTCGCTTTGGTTTCTCCATGTCCGAACTGCCACGGCTGGATGATCTGATCTGGCTTGCGGATCTTGGAGCTGATCACGGAAACCGGATTCTCCAAAGCGATGCGCTCGATAGGTGAGCAGAGCAGGCGCGCCACAAAATCAAGCGCCTCTTGTTGTTCCTGCTTCTTGTCCTTGAACCAGCGCGAACCACTGACGGCGAGATGCGTGCAGGGCGGGTGTGCGATCATTAAATCGTAACCATCAGCAAGCAGTTTCCGAACATCTCCGATGATGTGCGGGCCGGGTGCATCACTTGGCAGCATGTCGCAGGAAACAGCGTCATGGCCTTGTCGAATGAAGGCGTCCCGAACCACTCCTGAGAATTCACAGGCTACGAGAACTTTCATGGCTTCAAATGTTTGGCGCGGATGGTCTTCGCCTTGGGGCAGCGAACACGGTCCAGAGCCGCATTAAGAAACAGGGCGCTGAGTGTCGCGACGGAGCAGTTGCGTTTTCCGGCTTCGTGCTTCATTCGCAAATTCGTGTCTACGTCGAGAGCGTGGTTAATTCGTTTCATAAGGTTCGACTTGTTGAGGTCTAATTGCTTAAAGGTTGGGTGTGTGCCAGTGTGTGTGTGGTCCGTGTGTGAGAAAATAATTGCCGAATGCAGAAAATTTACAACAGAAAGTTGCAGCAAAAATGAAGTTAGAAGACCAGCTAATTTTCCTGAATCAGAAAAAACGGATGAGTCTTGCGGAAATTGCGGCAAGTGTTGGTTGCTCTGAACGCACGTTAAACAACATCAAAACGACCGGAAAGGGCAGACCGGCGACGATTGCAGCGATCGTAAAACTGTATCAGAAACGCTTATTGCGCTCCGGGCAAACAGCAGAGGAAGCGCCGATTGAATACGGCGAGACGGTCGATTTATTGGGTGCGCCGTGGGATTTATGGCTGTCCCGATTGACGAAACGCCAAGGTTTTAACGATCCGATGGCTTATCTGCGGCACTTGTTGGGGCAGGAGCACGAGGCGGCTTTCCCAGATTGGCCAGACGTTCCAGGCGTTGCGCAGCGGATCGAAATTTGCGGGCAAGATTCAACCGCTGATCGGCAGGACAAGAATTTTCCAGAAACTTGATTGTTTCACTCACCCCTCAACGCTAACAAATCACTTCGGGTAAAAATAGGGGCATACGTATGAACACGTATAAACAAGTAGCTATTTGCGGCGCCAGCCTTTGACGAAGCCGCCGGGTGATTTGCGGCGGGGTTTCTTGCTGGGGCGATCGGTGGCGGCCGGTTCGTCCGGTTTGCGGCGGGCGCGTTTGGGGCTGGGGCGGAGTTCGTAGACGCGGCCGGCGGCGGTGAGTTCGCCAGGGGTGGTTTCCTGCAATTGCTTGGAGATGTATTCGAGGTCTGGGCGGCGGTGGTATTTGTAAATACCGAAGGCGCCGTGAGCGTAGACGAGGAGGTCTAAGGCTTCGTTGCGGGCGTGCTTGTCCTTCTTGTAGACCCGTTTCGGCTGGCCGGCTTTGTTGTATTCGATCACGGCCTTTTCCGCGGTGAGCTGGTCAAAGAATTCTTTTCCAAATCGCTGCTCATCGATCGGGAAGTGATGGTAGCCAGGCCCCATCTCTTTGATCTTCAGGAAGGCGAAAAGGCGGTCTTTCAGCGTGTCGGTTCCGAGCATGTAGGGGCGGAGTCCTTGCACGGGTGTTTTCTGGTAACGGAAGGGGAGGGAGCCGGCTTTGGGATCGCCTTTGACGGCGATGCAGAGCGGCTGATGTTTCCGGACGAAGGCACGTACTTGGCCGGTTTTGTCGCCCTGGTCAATAGCGACGATGGCGGGCGTGATCTCGTGGCCGGTCTCGTGAACGTAGGGCTGGCGGATGTCGTCGGCAAGTTCGTCCCAGACGGCGGCGCGTTGCGGGTCGCCGGCAATCACCCGGTAGTCTACGCTCCAGCATTCGTCACCAAGTCCGAAGGCGCCGGTAAACACTTCGAGCCGATCGCCTTGAACGTCTACGGATTTCACGAGGATCAAACCGCCTTCAGGGATGTCGGCTTTGTAGTTCTCCC
>Ga0194029_1000071_pt1 | contig 13883 bp, 4 predicted proteins | sample IW18Oct16_MG_FD_140360 | JGI IMG/M metagenome (GOLD analysis project Ga0194029, IMG submission 140360) | Freshwater microbial communities from the Broadkill River, Lewes, Delaware, United States - IW18Oct16_MG | ecosystem: Environmental > Aquatic > Freshwater > River | place: USA: Delaware... | reverse complement strand
ATGTGTATAGCATAAACAACTATAAAGTTGTAACTACTGATGTCTACGAAAACACTACAGAACTTATTAAAAGAACTTTTACTGTTACTCACAAAGCTGGTTTAAGAAAAACAAAAGGAACAGATGTTATAAATGTTACAGCCAATACAATTGTTGATTTAACCGGTGTTCAAAACAAGATATATGGCTATGAATTATTAGTAAAACCGCCTGGTGAAAATATTGAAGAAATAACAAATAAAAAAGCTTCTTCTTTTGTAGATTTAACAAGCATTAGTTTTCCTTCAAAAAGAAATATAAATAAAAAAGCAGAAACAAGATTACTTGTAGTTTATGGCGATCCAGGCGCGACTTTTAAGTTAGGCGTAAAAACTGGAACAATTAATGTAAATCACGAGTCTAGCGCTGTTACAAACCAAACAACATTAAACCTTGATGGTTCAGCAAACGGTACTCTTATCAATCCAGGTATGACTATAGTTTCTATGGGTGGTGGAACTGGTGTAACAGAAGGTGTTAAGGTTGTTAGCGTTACAAACGCAAACCCTGACACTGTAACATTAAATGTAGGTCAAAGCGCGGCGTCTACAGAACTAATAGGTTTTGCACACGTTTTAGTTGCTGATAACAGTGTAAAAACTATAGACGCTAACGGAATATACTACATTTATTTAAAGTTTCCAAAAAACAATAGCACAGCCGATTTAACTTTTTCAATAACTTTAACAGAAAATGTTAGTAACACCTTTACTGAGTTTAGTTCGCCAGCCGTTGTAAACGTGGTTTCACTATCAACAGAGCAAGCAACACAAGCATACGTGTCTCATACAACTAGATCGGTACAAAGTTTTCAACAAGTTTCAGTTGGATCACCTGCTTCTACCGGTAGTGGTACAATGCCATCTGGAGTAGGAGCAATAGATAATAATAATTTAGGAGCATAATATGGCAACAATAACTTTAACATTTGCAAACGAAGTAAATAAATCTTTACAAGTTGGTGGTAACGCTGACGCTAGAGACTCTGTTTTTACAAAACAATCTAACGAAGTGTATTACGTTGGTGACGTAACAGCTATATCTAATGATAGAAAAACAATAACTATTGATGTAGATGGCGAAAGTGTATTTCCAACTACTAGTGATTATGTGTTTTTTGTTAAAAAAGCAGATGTTTGCAACGCGAAACTTACTGGTTATTATGCTGACGTTAAAATGAAGAACACTTCTACAGATAAAGCAGAGCTATTTGCAGTTGGATCAGAAGTAGCTTTAAGTAGTAAATAATGCATATAAGGTGTAATTATAAATAAACAATACAATATATTATGATAGATTTAATTTTAGAATTTTTTATGTGGCAAGCTCCAAATGTGAACCAATCATATTTAGGCGCTGTAATGGCTATTGGTGGGCTTGCACAAACTTTAACAGCTATTGACTGGACTGGTAAAAGAAAAAAAGAATTACAAGATTCAAAAGAAGCATACGATAAACAGTTAGCTGTATACAAAGGTTTAGACACGAGTAATCCTTACGCTAACATGAAAAATAGATACGCTGGTATGGAAAATAAATTTGCTGGTATGGACAACCCAATGACTGATTTGCAAGTAAACACACAGCAAGCAGAGTTTATGGGTGATCAGTTTCAACAAAGCCAAGCAAATATCATGGCTAATATGCAGGGCGCTGCGGGTGGAAGTGGCGTTGCTAGCATGGCACAAGCTATGGCTAATGCAAGCGCTAAGTTTGCAAGACAATCAGCGGCTTCTATAGGTCAGCAAGAAGCTAAAAACAATATGATGGCTATGCAAAACCAAGCTAAAATAAATATGATGATAGCGCAGGAAGATTCTAAAAACCAATTAATGCAAGCTAAAGGAGCTTCAATAGTTGACATGGCTAAAGCAAAGGGTGAATTAACGTCTATGCAAATGGAGCAGAGCAAGCAAGGAACTATATTGGGTATGGATGCTAATAGAGTCGCTGCTGCAAACCAGCAACAGATGATGGCACAACAACAAATAATAGGCGGTATAGGCAATATAGTTTCCGCTGGATTAATGAAAAATAGATAATATGGCATTTGGAAAAGCAGATACAGGTTTAATACAAGCGGATAGAGCCGCAAAAACAATGGACCCTATGTTAGGGGTTTCAATGGGTATTGGTAATTTTATAGGTGGTTTAAACAAATCATATCAAGCAAATCAAGCCGCAATGGCAAAAGCAAACGCTGAGCTTGATAAAGAGTGGAGTAAAATAACGTCTGACGCTATGAACTCTAACAACGAATTAACTAGAGCCGGAAGAAGAAAACAAAAAAAATTATGGAGAGAAGGTAAAAGAGCTTTTGTTAACGCTGCTGATGGTGCTGATAGAGATGAGATAGCAGATGCTTATATTAAAAAAATAAACTCTAACGGTTTTATAGCGTCTGGACAAAAACAATCACAACAAAACGGTAATAATTTTGGTCCTGGTTTTGATGATACTGACAAGTATTTTAGCACAATGTATTCTGGTGATCAATATGAAACCGTAGAAGTTAATGGCCAAAACATGGTTAAAATAAAAAACCCTCCCGGTTATACAGGTGGAGACGGTTTTACTTATTTTGATGAAAAGAATTTACCTATATCTATGGACCAATGGACTGATGGTAGCACGGCTATATTAGGTGTTTGGAGCGATCAATATACAAATAGAACAAAATGGGACGAAAAAATGACCGCTGGTACATTTGCAGATCAATACAAAAGTACTCTTCCTAAAAATATGAATTATTTTCAAGCTCAAGATTTAATAGCGGCTGATCACAGTAAAGACGGCAAGGATAATAGCTTTCTAAAAGAATTTACTAGTGGTAATTTACCAGCAAGTTATTATTCAGACATAAACACTACTGACGGTGAAACAAGCTATATAACGGTAATGAGAGATGGTAAAGCAGTTGCTTTTGATCCTAATGCTAAACTACCAAACGGTGATAAAGATCCAAAAGGAGGGTTGAGTGAAGAAGAATTAATAGGTTATATAAAGGGTTTTGATAGTAACGGTGTAAAAGATTATAGAAACCAAAGCAAGTTAAACGAGTTTATAAAAGAAAAGTATAGCGCGTTTATGGGAGATGTTACTAGCGATGCTTACGATGAAAAACAAAAAGAAGAGTTAATTAAAAACAGAAGATATTTCAACATGCCTAATGCTGATGGTACTTTTAGCATGATGGGTAATTTAAGCGGTAAATTTCCAACAGCCAAAGAGGTTACAACAGAAAAGGAAATAGCTTTAAAAAACATGAAGTTTGATAGTGCTGTTTCAGCTGAGATAATGACAAAAGCTGGAGATAATATTAGAAAGGATGGTGTTACAGATTGGAATAAGTTTACTGACTGGGAAAATGCTCTTGACCCAGATAATGGTGATTTATTAGCTAATTTAAAAAGCAATTATAACTATGCTGACGTTGAGTTTTCTTCTAACTCAAAGGGTGATTTAGTAGTGGTAGTTGGAGATGCTGAAGAAACTTATCCTTTTGGTGATAAAAATAGAGATAAAAACGATTTGATGAGGCAATTAAAAGAGCAATTAAGTGATTCAAATTTTGACAACTACAACGAATTAACAACTCTTGGTGATGACGCTAGCACTTGGATGAAAACTATATCAAGTAAAAACAAAAGCGTTATTCAAAATTTATCTGACGAAGACATGTTGCCTGAGGTAACAGACGCTGGGGATTTGTTAAATCAAGGAGGTCTTTCAGAAGAAGACGCGTTAAAAGCTTTATCTAATAAGGTAGATCAACAATTTAATACAAAAGCTGAATACAAAGCTTGGTTTATGGAAAACAACGGCGGTATAAGTAAAGCTGTTGACGAAGCTCAGTTTAACGATTATTGGAAACGTATCACATCATAATTAAATTATAATACATGGCTAAAACTAGCAGAGAGGACTTTCTAAAAATAGAGGGCGTACAAGAAAAATTAGAGCTAATAGCTAAAAACAACGAGTTTAGCGTAGACGACTTGTTGTCTGTTATAGAAAAAGAATCTGGTTTTGACCACACTGCTAAAAACCCAAAATCTAGTGCTACTGGGTTAATTCAATTTATGGCAGACACTGCTAAGGGTCTTGGTACAACAACAGACGCTTTGGGTAGTATGACTGTTTTAGATCAGCTAGACTATGTAGATAAATACTTTCAAAAAAATCATAAAAAAGGTACACATCCGTACCAAACTGTTGCATTGCCAGTATCAAAACATTTTGATTACAACGAGGCTATAACAGGCGACAGTCTTCATAAAAAACTTCCTAAAACATATCCTTCTGTAGAAGAAGCAGACAAAGCTATTAACAAGTGGAAAGCTGCAAATCCTGTTTGGGTTAACCAAAACACTAACGAGTTAACACCATCATCGATAGTTGCTTACGGCGGTACTTCTTTAAATAGAGATATTGTGAAAGGTAAACAACAGCAAATGAAAGAAGCTGGCTACGACATTGTTGTTGATGGTGTTTGGGGTCCAAATAGTAGAGCCGCTTGGACAGAGTTTAGTGATCCAAACAAAAAGAAAGTGCAACAGGTGGTAGGCCCACAAATTATAGATCCAAGTTCAGGTGAGGTTATAAGCCAAGCCGGTGCTGGACCTACTGCTGGTCAAACAGGTAGAAGTAAAAAAGGTGATGTAAAAGTAGATGCCATGAAGGCATTACCTATTAAACAAATTGAGGTAGAAGAAAAAGAAATAAAACTTGCAAAGCTTACTGGTGACGCTGCTAAAATGGTAAACGGTGTTGATCCTGTAACAGCAGCAACAACTACTATTGAAGACGTTTCAAGTGCAACTAATGAGGAAATAAACAATATAGTTGTGGGTGATAATGCAGATGAAAATGTTAAGAAAAACGCTCAAGAAAATAAAGACAACGCAAATGTTGACGCTAACAAAAATATACTATCTACAAAAGGAAGTTCTACTTACGATGATACTATTTTTGATGAAGAAAGAGCTATAGACGATAAAGATGATGACGACTCTAAACTTCTTAAAAAAATAAGAAGAAAAGAAATTGTTGGCGGTAAAGATAATTTTGAAACCGATGATTTTGTTTTTCAAAGAGGTGAAAACAAACAAGATCAAAAAGAAGATGTTAAAAAGAAAAGTTTTGACCCTAGTGGTGTTACAGATTATCTAGATGATCCAACAGAGGAAGAAAAAAATTACAACAAAAAAAATTACAACCAAGGAGAAACGTACTTAAAACAAGTTGCTTTTAACAAAAAAAGAAAAGAGCTATACGAGTCTAATAACAAAGGTATGTCTGATGATTTAGTTCCTATGTTGTTAGAAAACGACCCTGATTATATTAAGAACCAAAACGAAATTGATATAGCTAACAAAGTTTATGAAGAAATTATAAACTTTAGTGCTTCAGATATTAAAGGCGTAGATCTTACTAAAAGATTATTTTCAGGTATAAATAGTGAAACTTTAGATTTTGGAAAGTTTAACGATCAAATGAAAATTGAACTATTAAACTTAGTTCCAAAAGACAAGTGGAAAAGAATAGCAAATGGCGAAGATCTTAGTCAGGTTATAGGTGGTGATAAAGAGACTATAATTAGCGCTGCAAAAACGCAAGTTTTAGGTGTCAATGCGCAATTACATAAAAATCTCGGGTTAAAATTAAAAAGCTCTGTAGAAATTCAAGAAGTTGATGAGGCAAAACATTTTGAAAACATAGAAAATCTTAGAACAGACTACGATAACGTTAATCAACAGATATACAATATAAATAGTAAATACGGTGGATATAGATGGGATGCTAGAGGTAGAAAAATATATATACCAAAAATAATAGACGACAAGACTGTAACTTTTTCTAATGCAGATATAAAAGAACTTAACGCTTTAAACGACAATATAAAAGATTTAGATCTTAGGAGAGAACAAATAAACAAAGATGGCGTTACATTAAAAGAGTCAAGAGAGTTTTTAAACGAAGAAGTTGGTAAATATCAAAAAAGCTATGAAGAGGCTTGGATTTCTTTAGCTTGGGATATGGCATTGCCTTTAGATAGACAACCACCTAATTTTAAAGGTACTGTTTTAAGCGAGGCATGGGATCAGGCAATGGTTCAGCTTACCAACACGCCGTGGGGAGCAACTTTTGAAATAGGTGGTGTGTTTGGTGAAGAGTATTATAGATACAAAGCTTTAACAAAAGCTTTAAGCAAGTGGCAGGTATGGGTTGGCGCTGGTATAGGTTATGGGGCTGCGGCTGTTATGGATTCTAGAAATCCAGAAAGAGGTGCTGACACTGATGTGTTTGAAGGTTATTCTTACAAAGATCAATATTTAGATTTTCTAGGTGACGTTGCAAATTTTAGAGTAATGCCTAGAAATAACAAAGAAAATCTTTTTACTAGAGAAAAAGTAAATACTGGTAGTTTTTTAGGGGATCTTTTTAACCCAAAAGCATATGATGTAAGTTTTTACACTGTTACTAAACAAATAGCAGAGCTTTTACCTTATTCATTAAATATAGCTAAAGCTGGTCTAGGCACAAAACAAGCTGTTGCTAAACAAAACCAAATTATTAAAGCTGCAAAGAATAGCCATTTTCCTAAAGGACACAGTCATCACTTAAACTTGGGTAATGAAATTATAAAAGGTATTAGCAAGTTTTACAAGCCAAACGAAAAGGCTATAGCAGGATATAGAATGATTAGCACAAACCATAGAATGCTTATTTTAGATAATTTAGCTGACGCTAGAGCCAACGGTTTAAAGGGTGAAGACGCTTTATACTATGCTAACTTAACCACGCTAGCTACTGGTGTTAGTCAGTTAGTCATGCCTGACGCAAATTTCTTTAAAAATGCTTTCGGGCAAAACATGCTAAAGACTTTAATAAACGATATAAGAAAAGAGGGTAGTAAGGCTGTTTTAGGTAGGTTAAACAGAGAGGCTTACGCAAGAGTTACAAAACAATTTGGCACAAACTTTTTTAAAGAGCACGCTGAAGAACAATTAGACGTTGTTTTAAACGATGTAGTAAAGGCAAACTTTTTAGCTGATTATTCGCCGGAAATTCTTAATGTTAACACGCAAAGAGAGGTTCTTGTTGGGACAAGTTTGCTTACAGGCGCGTTAGGTAGTAAACAAGCGTTATCTACCGTTAGAAATGTTAAAAAGGCTATGTACGGAGCTATAGCAAAAGAAGGAGAAGCTATATTGCAAGGTTCTAGTTTTGAAATAAAAGAAATACAAGCAAAGTTAAACGAGTACGAGCAAAAGTCTAAAAAATATCCTAAAAACAGAAACTTTGCTAAAAAAGTAGAGGTTTATAAAGAAGCTTTGGAAAGAGAACAAGGCGCTCAAGACGCTGTAAGAAATGTTATGCAAGCTTTAAACGCTGCTCCTAAGTACGCAACAATTGACATGATAGATAATTTGATTAAAAAAAATGATCTTATCAAAGAAAAGAAAGAGCTACTTAAAAAAGACAAGTCTGCTAATTTATCAGAGTTAAACAAGATAAATGAAAAAATAAAAGCTATAGACGAGCAAATTATAAAAGACAATCCTACTGAGTGGAAAAAGAATATTTACACCATGAGTGTAACAAGGGGTGTTAGTTTATTAAAAAGTGCTGGTATTAACGTTAGTCTTTTAGAATTAAACCAAGATGAATATTCTAAAGAAATACAAAGAAGAAACTCTGAAATTGAAGAGGAAAATATAAAACGCAAAGAAGAAGGCAAACCCGAGAAAAAACTTTTAGATGATGGTGGTAATGCGCAGGTTATATATGATGATTACGGTAAAAAACCTGTTATTATAATAAACAAAGAATCTGCTAAAGGCAAAGGTGATAATTATGGTGTTGGTGTGCATGAGGTTTTTCATTTAGTTCTTCAAGAAACAGTAAAGAAAAGTCCTAAAAAAATTAAAGGTTTGGCGTTTTTATTAAGACAAGAACTTTTACTTAATCCTAATAAATACAAATTTCAAGATAGATTTGATTATGTTGGTGGTAAATTTAAATCATATGAAGATCAAGTTGGTAGCATGGAGTGGGACGAAATGTTTACAGTTATATCAGAGGCTTTAGTTCAAGGTGATGTTAAAATTGAAAGCAATGTTTTAACTAAAATGAGTGACATTGTAAGAAGACTATTTAGAAGTATGGGTATGGAAAGACTTTCTATTGGTGGAAGATTTGCAGATCCAGCAAAAGGTATGTTAAACTTTATAAGAGACTACAATAAAGAACTATTGGGTAATAAGCCTGATTTTTCTAAAGGTATGCGTGGTATTATTAAAAACGGATTAAAGTTTGATATAGACAAAGAGTTTATAAAAGCGGCTGAAGCTGAAGAAAAGAAAAAAGGTCTTGCTGAGTGGGGTGGAATGAGGTTTGCGTCTGCTTCTACTAGAGGTGGTCGTATAAGACAAAAAGACGTTTATGAAAGAAAAGATTTACAGCAAGACATAAAGCTAAAAGAAAGCACTAAAAGAATTGTAGAAGAAAATGCTAGAATAAGACAAGAGCTTTTAGATACAAGAAGACAGCTTGATGATGGCACTTATATTTATGACGAAGATTTAAGAAACGATTTAGTTTTAAATAATATGGCTCTGGTAACAGCTCTGTCTGATTTTGCCGCTAAAAACCCTAAGGTAATGGGGTTAGAAGAAGGTAAAAGAGTTGGTTTTGAACAATTTCAATCAGGTTTTTCAAAAGAATTAATAAGTCTTTCACAAAGCTACGATCCAGCGTTAGTTCCTTTTGGAGCTTATTTAAATAGGCTTTTACCACTTAGATATGGCGATGTTTTAAAAGCTGAGCAAAAAGGTGCTGTAGAAGGATCTGTTAGTATAGATAATGAAAACGTTGGTGATATTGCAGATGATTCGGCACCTTCTGATTTTGACGATGCACCTAGGTTTACGGCACCAAAATACAATGTTGCTAAAGTAATAGGCGAAAAAGAAAATCAAGATATTCAAACAGAGGTTGAGCAATTAATAGCCGAAGGTCTTGCTGAATTAAAAGAATATATAGGTCTTGTAAAAAATAAAGGAGATCAAAAAAGAATAGACGAGTTAAAAACTAGTTTAGAAGAAAAACATATGCTTGATCTTGATCTAGACACTATGGAGCTAAGCAGTGTTGAAGGTTTAACTTATAAAACAATAGCTAAACTATCAGGTGTTGATGTTGAAAAACTTAATCCAAGAAGTAAAAAGTTTTTAGCTAATCTTAGAAAAGATGATAAAAGGGGTAGTAACGAGGTAAGATCAGGGCAAAGATTTATAGCTAAACACGCTCAACTTATACTATCTACTATTTTTAATGAAGGGCATACAAAAGCTTTTAAGTCTACAAACATGCCAAAAGTATTGTTGAGGTTTGGTTATAACAAAGGCTCTAAACGAATTAAAAACAATTTTCCTCAATACAAAAAACCTAATTTATCTGAAAAAGATTTTTTAGAGTATTTAGGTATATTTAGAGTTACTAGAGATGGTAAAAAAGGTTTTGAGTTTGTTGTTGATAGAAACACTAGTGCTAAAATAACAGCCGTGCTATCTTTGTTAGATAGAACAATTACTAACCAAAGTTTAAGAAGATCATTAGAAGCTACAGGTGATTTAGACGAAAGGCTTAAAAACGCTTTAGAAGATGGCTTAGCAGCGTCTGCACAGTCAATTGTTTTTACAAGAGACTTTTCAAAACCACAACAAGATCACGTTAGAAAACTTATGCCTAATCTTGCTGTAGCTTTAGACGAACTTGATCCAGAAATATCTCAAGCTAGAATGATAACGGCGTTGAGTAAAGTTTTTATTAAAGAAGGTTTAATAACAAAAGACGAAGCTAAAGCTTTTCTTAACGACATGTTTAAAGAGTCTGGTGTTATAAAGCAGTATCAGTTTGTTAAAAACAATATAGAATCTCAAGGTAAAAGCATGATGCCTTTTGAAGAGTTTTCTGATAAATATTTAGAAGTACAAATATACGTTGGGCTCATTGAAAAATACAAATTAAGAAATGCAGATGGTAGTATTCCTTCTCAAAAAGAAGTCTTTAACATTGACGCTGTTAAACGAGGTAGAAATATAGCCTCAGATTATATTCAAAGTATAATAAGTAGGTGGCGTAATAGTATTGGAACTGACAACGAAATGTCAATAGACGAAGTGTTGATGGAAATAGCTATAGAAGAACAAAACCACGTAACAGCTTATAAAATTGGTGGAGGAGAAAGTTATTTTATAGCGGGTACAAACAAAGATGTAAAAACGCCTAAAGGAGAAAGTGGTACGCCTAGGTTCCAACTGTTTCACTCTGAAGATGGTCCAAAAACAGATTTTAGAAAGTTTATTTATCAATTTATGGACCAAGACTTTATTGATGCTATGGAGAAAAACTCTCCGGGTTCTTCAGAAATATTTAGAGATGGTAAAACAGAAAACTTTGTTGAAATAAAATTTGAACCACAAGACGGTAAGGGTGTTGTGCAACACATGGTTAATCTTATTAAAAATGTCAAACGTAAGGGCACTAGAAAATACGATCAAAAAGTTAGGGATAAAGAAACTGATTTAGCTAGAAAAGTTTTAGTTAACAAATTAATATTTTTATCAGAAAAACTTAACGCCGGTTTAATAACGGAGCATGACTATGTTGTTCAAATGATGACGTTAATGAGTAACCCTACAACTACGCTAAGAAGAGCTGGTAGAGTTGTAGGTATAATGGACGGTATAATAAACCCTGAAACTGGAGAGTTTTTGCTAGGTGGTAAAATTGACAATGAAAAAGTAAGATATGAACACCAAAAACCAGCGTCTTATTTGTTAATGAAAATAATAGATATTACTTCAGATCAAAAAAATCGCGAAAACTGGGAAAGTCTTATAGAAAAAGAAATGATAGATTATAACGTTTCTATAATTACTAAAGCTGCGGATAAAACTTTAGATATTACCGGTTTAAAAGTTTTAATGGGTAAAGAGTATGACAAGCTAGGTTACGGAAAGCCTTTTGGTTCTATGCTTAGAATGTTTAACGATATGAATAAAGGTGCTGATGTAAAACCTATTAGACTTATAGACGATATTTTAAACAAACGCGAAGGTCAAGTGTTTGGGCTAGGTCACGACGTAGCAAGTGACTTGCTGCCAAAACCAATGGTTGAAATTGAAAAAGACAAAAAACGAAGCCAAGTAACTACGTCTGCTAATTCTATTAAGTATAATAGAAAATCAAGAGGTATGAGCACCTTTGATTTTGACGAAACTTTAGTTATTGATGGTGAAAACTTTATTATAGCTATAGATCCCACCACTAAAGAAGAAATAAAAATAACTAGCGCTGAGTGGCCTATAAAAGGACCAGCACTTCAAGAACAAGGTTACACTTTTGACTTTAAAGATTTTGTAAATGTAAGAGGTGGTACGGAAGGACCTTTGTTGCAAAAAATGCGTAATCAAATAAAAAAGTTTGGTCCAAGCAACGTTTTTGTTTTAACGGCTCGTATGCAGGAAAGTGATGTGGCAATACATGAGTGGTTAAAGTCAAAGGGTATAACTATACCTATAAAAAACATAACAGGTTTAGGTAACAGTACAGGTGAAGCAAAAGCGCTTTGGATGTTAGATAAATTTGCTGAAGGGTATAACGACATGTATTTTGTTGATGACGCGTTACCTAATGTAAAGGCTGTTAAAAACGTGTTAGATCAGTTAGATATAAAATCAAAAGTGCAACAAGCAATAGCGTCTAAAAGCACAGACTACAACAGAGAGTTTAATAAAATAATAGAAGAAAACAAAGGTGTAGAGGCTGAAAAAAGATTTTCTAAAGCTAAAGCTGCTAAAAGAGGTCAAGAAAAAGACAATCCTTTTAACATATTTATACCACCATCTGCAGAAGACTTTGTTGGTTTGTTGTATCAATTTTTAGGCAAAGGCAAATTAGGTGAAAAACAATTTGCTTTTTTCAAAAAAGCTTTAATAGAACCTTTAAATAGAGCTTACAAAATGTTAAACGAAGCTAAACAAAACATTGCTAATAGTTATAGTGCTCTTGCCAAAAGAATGCCAGAAGTTAAAGCCATGTTAAATAAAAAGATAGAAGGTTTTGAAGACTACACATATTCAGATGCAATAAGAGTATACCTTTGGGATAAAAATAATTTTATGATACCTGGGCTAAGTGGAACAGATCAGGTTAAATTAGTTCGTTTAGTAAATTCAGATCCAAAACTAAAAGCTTTTGCAGACACGTTAGGCTTACTGTCTATGCAAAGAGAAGGTTACGTAAGACCTAGTGATGAGTGGTTAGTAGGTAATATAAAAACAGACTTGATGGATGCTGCTCAAGGTGTAAATAGAAAAATGTTTTTTGCAGAGTTTTTAGAAAATGTAGATATTATATTTTCTAAAGAAAACATGAATAAAATAGAGGCTGTATACGGTAAAAGTTTTAGAGAAGCTCTAGAAGACATGTTATATAGAATAGAAAATGGTACTAACAGAAACTTTGGCACGCAAAATAGACTTGTAAACAGATTTATGAACTGGTTAAACGGTGCTATTGGTACTACCATGTTCGTCAACGTTAGATCTGCTTTACTTCAAACTTTATCAACTGTTAACTTTATAAATTGGGAAGACAATAATATACTTGCTGCTGCAAAAGCTTTTGCTAATCAAAAACAATATTGGGCAGATTTTGTAATGTTGTTTCAATCAGACATGCTAAAGCAACGTAGATCTGGCTTAGGTATGGATATAAACGCAAATGAACTCGCGGAATATGTAGCAAACGCAAGTGGAGGTATGGCTAAATACAAAGCGGCGTTAAATTATTTATTGTCAAAAGGATTTTTACCTACACAAATAGCTGATAGTTTTGCTATTGCTGCTGGTGGCGCTACTTTTTATAGAAATAGATATAATAAATATCTTGCAGAAGGAATGACTGTTAATGAAGCTAAAGAAAAAGCTTTTAGCGATTTTCAAGGTATAGCTGAAGAAACTCAACAGTCTGCTAGGCCTGACATGATTAGCCAACAACAAGCTTCTGTTCTTGGTAGAATAATATTAGCATTCCAAAATACACCAATGCAATATACTAGGTTAATGAAAAAAGCTATATTAGATCTTGCAAATGGTAGAGGAGATGCTAAATCTAATGTTTCTAGAATTATTTATTACGGAGCTATACAAAATATAATATTTTATTCTTTACAAACAGCTTTGTTTGCCATGATGTTTGATGATGAAGATGATGAGGAATTTTATAATAAAAAACAAGGTAGAGTTCTTAACGGAACTATAGACAGTACGTTAAGAGGTATGGGTGTTGGAGGAGCTGTTGTTTCTACTTTAAAAAATATGATTTTAGCTTTTTACAGAGAGCAAGAAAAAACTTATAATAAAGACGAGTCAGCTGTAATAATGGAGTTAGCAAACTTATCACCACCAATAGGTATAAAACTAAGAAAAATAAGAGATGCTGAAAGAACAATACAGTGGAATAAAGATCTTATAGAAGAATTACCTTATTACAATTTAAAAAACCCAGCTTGGGAAGCTGCATTTGCATTTACACAAGCCACCACAAATATACCTTTGTCTAGACTTTATGGAAAGTTAACAAACGTGTCCAATATGTTTAGACAAGATGTTGAAAACTGGCAAAGAGTAGCATTGTTTATGGGTTGGTCAACTTGGAATTTAGGCGTTAAAGAACCTAAAAGAAGCAGAAGAAGTAGAAAGGGTAAAAGAAAAGTAAAAACAAGAAGAACTAATTAATATGAAAAAACTAATTATAATAATAATATGTAT
>Ga0194029_1000070_pt1 | contig 14045 bp, 11 predicted proteins | sample IW18Oct16_MG_FD_140360 | JGI IMG/M metagenome (GOLD analysis project Ga0194029, IMG submission 140360) | Freshwater microbial communities from the Broadkill River, Lewes, Delaware, United States - IW18Oct16_MG | ecosystem: Environmental > Aquatic > Freshwater > River | place: USA: Delaware... | reverse complement strand
GGTAGTTGCTGCAGTAGTAGGACCAGCAGTAAGGTTAGGATCAGTAGTACTAATCTTAGTACCTTTTTCCTCTCCCATACTTGCAACTACAGGAGCTTTTGCTACAATAGATTTATCTACAGTACCATCAGCACGTTTAATATCTTTGCTTGGACCTTCTAAGATTCTTCCTGTTAGCTTGTCTGCAGAAGATAATGCAGCTTGTGTCTGCGCAGTTGTGCCATCAGTTTTTGTTTCAGTTACTGTTTTAGTTTGATCCTCTATTGGCTTGGTAGTAGTTGTATCCTTCTTGTTGGTTGTATTCTTTTTATTGTTGGTTGTATTCTTTTTATTGTTGCTAGTGTTTTTCTTATTGTTGCTAGTGTTTGTATTTTTCTTTTGTTGTGCTTGTTTTTTATCACTCTCTTTTTTAGTCTTCTTAGCACTTTCAACGGTCTTACCACCAAGAGTAAGAACGCCAGCTTTCTTCATAGACTCAGCTGCTTGTTTTAAAGCTGCTCCAGGTTTTTTGGGTGGTGACTTTTTCTTTGGCTTTGGCTTTGGCTTAACAACCTTTGCCTTTGCTGGAGGTTTTGCTATTAGTTTCTTTTCAGGCTTTGCTCTTCCACCAGTTTTTACTTTAGGTGTTACCTTGTTGTCCTTGTCCATCTTTTTAGTAACTGCTGCTTGTTTATTAGCTGCTGCTGTCTTAGTACTAGTTTTCTTTGCTGGTTTTGCTACTAATGGTTTTGTCTTTTTAACTGTGCCTTTATTCTTATTTTTAGTTTCATTCCTATCAACTACAGGACTTCTTGTTGGCTTCGCCTTTGGTTTAACTGTAGTTGTCTTCTTCTTAGGTGCTTTAGTCTTCTTCCTAGATGCTATAGTAGTAGACTTTTTAACTTTAGCTGGAGCTTTTTTAACAGTCTTCTTAGGTGTTGAAGTACTCCGCTTTTTCTTTACTGCTGTAGATTTCTTTTTAGGAGCAGCCTTACGAGAAGATGCTGCTGCCTTGTTAGCTGAAGAAGTAGACTTCTTAGTCTTAGTAGTAGTTGATTTCTTCCTAGTAGCTGCTTTCTTCCTAGTTTTTGATATACTTGCTTTAGCTTTTTTACTAGGCTTTTTACCTTTAGTAATAGATCTACCACGCTTAGCATCTACTGTTTCACCTTCTACCATCTGCCTAGCAGCTAGAGTATACTTACCCATCTTTGCTGCAGCAGCTGGATTTGCCGCTAGAAACTTGTTAATAGAATCCTCATCCGTTGGCCCATCATAGCCCAACGCTGGTAGAATCTTTTTTGCCATTGTCTCTGGCTTAAATCCTGCAAACTTCTTCGCCATATTAGTTACCTCTTCTTTCAGCCATTGTCTCTACAAGAACTCTTATAGCTTTTATGTTTTCATCAATTCTTGCTAGAGATATTGCTTGAGATTGTACAGTGTTCTCTAGTGTTTCAATTCTTACTTCTTGCCTTAATAAATCTCTGGAGTTAGTTTTAATAGCAGCATCTAATGTAGAAACATACCAGACCAAGGCAATAGTCTGACCTATTATCGCTAATACAAATGTTATGGGTATATTCTTTATCATACGTTAAACTGATTCTCGTATAAGTAACCTTGTATTCTTAGATTTCCACTGGTATCTAAGGACCATCGGTCTTGGTTATTAGAATTAAACTTAAATTTATTATTACTACTATCATACCAAAGATATGGACCACTACTACTTGGATTACCAAAATAAACTTTTGGATTATTGTTAAAGTCTTTTCCTATAGCAAAACTTAAACTACTACTACCTCCAAAGTAGAACTCCCAGTAATTCTGACTTGAGTTGTATCTCATCTTAGCAGGAGTGCCTTGATCTCCCCATTGAATATATCTATAATTGTCCTGGCTATTGCCTAAAATTATATTACCAGGCGTTTCAAAAAATGGACTTGACTGGTTAACATTAAATAAAAATTCAGTAGACTGATTACTATCCGAAATTCTAAGTCTTTGATTAGTAGACCTATCTATTTTTATCTCATTAGTAAATTCAATACCATCCCCATTAGTAGGCAGTTCTAATATTGAGGTTGAACCTTGTAATTCTAACGAAGTAAAAGTGCCACTTTTTGGTGAATTTGTTCCTATGGCAACATTATTAATAGTACTAACTGAGTTTGCTGAAGCTGACAATTCAAAGACATTACAAGAAAATTGAACATTACCTGATGCTACATTATAATTAAAATTATTACTTGTTATGTTAACAGCGTTTGATGTATCACCAATGATTACAGAACCGCTATCGAAGATCGTTAAACCTAATGTATGACCATCTGTAGCTGCTTCAATAGTATAGCCAGATCCCAAAAACAGTCTATTATATTCGGCCTTGAATAAACCACTATGTAATTCAAAACTCTGAAAAGCCTTAATAGTTCTGAAGTTTTGAATATCTATAAAATTATTAGTAGTAGCTGGCCCAAATGAAGTGGTTGCTATTTGTATTTGATTGTTTCCACTCTCGCCTAGAGCCTCAATCGCACCTCCATTACCAGGAGTACCGTCATGATTATGTCCTGCATTACTACTAAATGCTGCTTCTAATTGATCAAACTCATCATTAAAATGAACAGCTAAAATATTAGCACCATCAACAATGTCAGCAGCAGACTGCCTTGTATAACCTGCCATAGTTAATCCTTATTATGGAGTTGTGCTTGCAGTGTTTGTACCTAAAGACTTAACATTACCTGATGTATCTATAGAGAATAGATCAGTAGTGTCATACTTTATCATAAGCTTAGTACCATCTATAGCAATCCTAAACTTAGGAGAAGTTCCACTTGTATTACCTAAAACAAATTCAGTCTCTGCGTGAATGCTAGCAAACTGTTTAGCTACAGATCCAATATCAATACTGTTTGTAGTTGAAGGAGTTATAGCAGTAGAAGTCAAGGTTATTTCTTGCGATGGTCCGATATTAGTAATAGCTCCACCTTCACCTGCAGTACCGTCATGATTGTGTCCTGAAGTTGAGTTAAAAGCTGTTTGTATTTGATTGAACTCATCGTTAAAGTCTGCTGCAGTAATAGTACCACCTGTGACTATTGTAGCTGCTGATTGCCTTGTATAACCTGCCATTGTTTTTCCTTACTATTGTCTATCGGCTTCTGCGTATTCTAATACTGCAGCGTCAAGTGTGAATGTTGGATCTTTACTATCGTTTTCTACTCTTATAGCAACTGTCCTACAAGAGCCTATCATGTTCTTTGCATACACTGTATCTATAACATTTACAAAAATTGCATTACCATAGGTAGCATTTGAACCGCCATAAAAGTATGTATTTGCTCCACCAGAAGTAACACTAACTGGAGCAGGTTGTACAGGAGAACCAAAAGAACTTAGTGAACCTGCTTCTAGTAACTGCTCAAAGTCATACTTTAAACTAATATCTAGAGTCATAAGTCCTGTAGGTTGAATATACAAGGCTGCTTTATATATAGTCTTTCTTACCTGTGGATCTGTTATAGGTAAGTTAGGTGATTGGTATATGGATGGTATATTAGAACCATCAAAGCTCACACCATCTTCCATCTTATATATGTAACCGTCTTCATTGGCAAATAATATAGTTTCTCTTTCGTTTTCGTATATACCATCTGCTACAAAAACTCTGATACCTAAAGTGGTTCCCCATGCAACACCTGTACCACCTTGGGCTATATATTTTGTTGCCATTAGTCCTTCAGATGTTGTTCTATCAAAACCATCTTTATAGGAGAATATTCTATATTGTGATTTACTTCTAATAATAACAGATTCAAACCTAGCTTCAGTAATATCTAAGAACTCAACAGCAGTCCTATAGATCTTATCAGAAGCAACGTCAAGAGCAAAATCACCAATTCTATCTGTTGCACTTAATAGTCTTAAACCATCTGCAGCAAGATACATGATATCACCACCAAACTCTTGGATAGATCTACCATCAATACAACCTATCTTTTCTGTAATAGGTGTAAGCTGAAAGTCTGATGAAGTGTTACCAGTTAATCTTTTAATAGTACCAGCAGTAAAAATAATTAATTGATCACGGAATACAGACAGACCTGTTATAGTAAAGTCTACATTAATAATACCAGCACCGTTTGCTGTGGCAAAATCATCTATAGTATCTGGTGCAGTAAATACTAACTTGTTACCTACAGCATAAAAAGCTGTGTTCTTAAATATAGCTACATCTGTTGCAGCAGCTACATCTGCGCTATCAGAACTATTTAGTGAAATAGCTGAATCATTAGAGGAGTCATAAATTATAGGATAACTGTTACCATCAACAAAAACAACTTTATCAGGACCGTCTAGATTAAACTCTGCACTTCTTACACGTCCACCACTTGTAAGAGTACTTTCCTGTAAAAACTGCCAAAATGGAGTTTCTGCATCTATATTTAAAACAAAGTAACCTGTTTTACCATTATCAAATCTATCAAGCTTTTGATGAAAAATAACAGAACTACTATTAGTTACAGTTACAGCTTTACTCAAAGTAATGTTACGCCCATCAATAGCAACTACTTTAATACGTTCACTAAGAGAAATACTGTTTGCAGGACTTGAAAAACTCATACCTAATTCAATATTGTGAACACTTGTGGTAAGCCTAATAACAGTTTTATCCGTAAAGTCTCCTGATACAACTCTTGTTTCTTGTGCAGTATCATGGTCTGCTATAACAGTTGAAGTTATTTTTCTAGCTGCAACAACTTTATTTCTACTAATAGCTTTGACTGCTAATACTTCTTTATCGCCTGGAACTTGTACAGTACTAAACTTACTATAGCCAGCTATTTTAGCATATCCACCTTTTCTACTAGGTTCAAAGTTTTGTAACGTAGTAGCAGAACCGATCTCGTTAAGACCATGCTGCAACTGCGACATGTTAGATATTAATCCACCTTTAAATTCGATGGGAAATGTGTTCCAATTTGTAGGCATTAAAAGTGTACTCTTGTATCTCTTACATAATCTGTTCGATTTATGTATAGGCTTCTAAGGTTCTTTAGACTTTGACTAAACTTCTGACCAGCTATTGAAGACGCTTGCATATCACCTTTAAATTGATATACATAAAACATAGCACCGTCAATAATTAAATAACGATATTCTTCTGGTAAGTTAGGTACGTCCGTGTATAACTCCAAATCAGTAGCTACTGTATAATATTCATATATTAGTTCATAAGCTTGATCAGGATTAGGATAAAGTATAAACTCTCTGCTTGGCGCACGAATAATATATAGAGGTACACTTGTGTTAGTAGTGTTATACTCACTGTCTGCGTGGTTCTCCAGCCACTCTTCGTATGCCATTATCTTTAGTTTTTGCGTACTTACATTTAAAGAAGCACTACGCTTAATCCTAAACGAGTTCATGTTTATTGTCTTGGCATCATAAGGATAACTATATCTAACAGTACCTGCTGTCAATGTCTCTGTTTCTTCTACATGATTCCAAGGCCATTCAAATTCTTCTTGTTGTATGTGTCTAATAGAAGAGTTGATAGCATCTTTTGCAAAACTATAATAACCAGTAGCAGAAGCAAAATTACTGCTAGTTAATTCAACTTCGTTCAATCGTCTATTGACATCATTAACAAGCTCTAGATAATTGTATGCCATTATGTATACCTACTTCTCTTTTGCTCTGATGAATACAGACCGTTCAAAAGTTAATCCACCTGCAGTAGTTATTTGACAAGTAACTCTGTATCTAAAATTATTTGTTCCTTGTGCTAGTCGAGTAGTTGCTACTGTAGTGGTGTTAGTAGCCTGTACAAACTGTAGTCCATTTACTACGTCTGTCGCACTGACTGCTGTCTTTGTTCCACTAGCATCATCTATAAACCAACTAACGCTAGAGATAGTATCTGATGCTAAGAAGCGTGACCAGTCAATGTTGTAGTCAATCGTTTCGTCTGGATCTTTATCGGGCCATTTGTAAGACATGATATACCTCATAATCCTTTCCTTTTATGCTGCTATTTTAACTGTTGTATTGATCTCTTGTGGTGTAATCTTAATAGTGCTATTCTCAGGTTCTTTAACTAGTAGAGTATAATTAATAGGAATTTCTCTAGTAAATACTGTTGTTTCCTGACCTCTTCCTATAAAGACTGTATTTCTTTGATCTGTCTCTTTAATAACTATAGTAGGTGAAGATGTGCTTTCACTAATTATTACACTATTTCTAACATCAGCTGCAGCTATATGTACTGTTGTATCTTCCTCTGGTATAAAGATTATATGTCTTAGATCTTGTCCTTGTACTAGTATATCATGAGATCTTTTATCTTTTACTAGTACTGTGTCGTTATCATCATCTCCTACGATGTATAATGTTCTTGCTGGACTAAAATCATTAGCATCATATGGGAACGTATTCTCAGTAGTTATAACAGAATCAATATCAATTGTCAAGCCTAAACCTGAAATAATTGTATTATATCCGATACCTATGCTTTGACCACTGAGTGCAAAAGTACCAGCATTAAATACAACACTAAGGTGCTTGTTGATATCTTGAGGTGTTAAGCTAAATGTAGCTACATCTGCAGGAAAACCTGGTAAGTATTCTAGCTCTGCAGATATACCATTTAAAGTAAAACTACCTGAAGGTATTATCTCGTTTATTTGTGCTGCAGCGTTAAAGCCTAAGAGCGTAAACGCTCCTCTGTTAGCATTTACATTTAATGCTTTTACAAAGTCTGCGTCTTGGTTAGTTGTGCTAAACGTACCTGCAGCAGCAGACATTGCAAATAGACGATCTGCATCTCCACCTGTTAATGTAAACGAACCAGTGTTAGAAGCAGAGTTTACTGCAAAAGTTACATCTTGTCCAGTAGTTGAGTAACTTTGTGTGACAGTTGGTAGAAGCCTTACTAGACCTACGTCCTGTCCTGCTAATGTAAAGCTTGCCTGATCAGCGATAATACTTATATCTAGATCATTGATCTGTATAGTAATACCACCTAACGATAAGCTACCAGTATCAGCAGCTATCGCTAGGTTTTTATTTAGTGAAACATCCTGTCCAGTTGAAGTAAACGTACCATTATCTGCACCAAAAACTTTTGTAAATGATGCAGTAAATCCGAATAAGTTATAAGCAGCACGTAAGTCATTGGAATCAAAAACAACGGCTGTTGTGATACTCTGACCAGTAAGTGTGTATACACTTTCGTCAGCACCTTCACTTATATTGCGTAAAGCATCCTGTCCAACTAGACTGAACGATCCACTTCCAAAACGTATAGTCTGGTCTATGTCTACGTTTTGAAATGCTAAAGTAAACTCACCTCTATTTACAGGATGGCTTGTATTAAATACAGAGGCTTGACCTGTAAGAGTGTAACTTTGTTTATCAATAGCTGTGTTAACAGCAAAGCTTACATCTTGACCTGCAAGTGTAAACGTGCCAGGTGTGTCAACACTTTCATTTATACCTTTGAGTGCTGATTGACCAGCTAGGCTAAATGTACCACTGTCTGCAGCTATGATGTTTACCTTTTGTAAGGTAACATCTTGTCCAGTTAAACTGAAGCTGCCTGTACCTGCTACTTCACTTATACCTCTAAGAGCATCTTGGCCTGTAAGATTAAAAGTACCTGTAGCAAAAGTCTGTGGTGTAAATGCGAAAACAGCATCTTGGCCTGTTAACGCAAATATTCCTCTATCCTTAACATTAGAGAGGTCAATGTCAACGTCTTGTATTGTTAGACTAAAAGTACCTGCTTCAGCAGCAATACCTTTTGCTCTAAAGAAATCAATGTCTTGTCCTGTAGTACTAAAAGTACCGTGAGCAAAATCAACGTTTAAACTCTTAATAGGAGTTATGTCTTGACCATTTAGGACAAACGTTCCGTTATCAGAAAGAATACTTAGGTCTATGCCAAAGCTTATATCTTGTCCTGTTAAGGTAAATGTACCTAGTTCGGCTGATACGGCTTGAGATAATACTGCGTCTTGACCAGTAAGACTATAAGACTGTACACCTATTGGCGCATTAACATCTAAAGATACAGACTGACCTGTTAAGGTGTAAGTGCCTACATCTTCAATTATCTCTTGTATTGCGTTTAGTGCATCTTGACCACTTAATGTAAATGATCCAGCTTCTGCTGAAATAGAAGCACTGAATACAACGTCTTGTCCTGTGAGTGTGTAAGTAGCTGAACCAAACTGTTTAGCAAAGTCTAGTCTAGCGTCTTGGTTTGTTAACGAGTAGGTCTGTACACCTATTGGTGCAACTACATCAAAATTAGAATCTTGTCCTGTTGATGTAAACGTAACTGAATCTGCAGATAAAACAGTCTCAAGTGGTATAGAAATATCTTGACCACTTAAAGCAAACGTACCTGCACCAAACTGTATTGTCTGATTTGTAGCTACGTCTTGACCGCTTAGAGTAAATGTACCATTGTTTAATACTTTTACTTTAGCAAAGGTTACGTCTTGTCCAGTTAAAGTATAGCTACCATCCTGAACAACTTCATTGATACCTTTTAAGGCATCCTGACCTACAAGTGTAAACGTACCATTGTTTACGACTTTTACTATGTCGTTTACGACACTCTGTCCTGTTAATGTGAACGTGCCACTATCAGCAGGAAGACTCACATCTGCGACTATCGCATTTCCTGTTAAAGTAAATGTACCTCTACCTACAGGATAATTGATGTGATTGGATACTGCTTGACCACTTAGACTGAACGTTCCTTGATCAACAGGATACGATACAGAGAATGTGGCTGCTTGTCCAGACAGGCTGAAGATTGCAGCATCACTAACGGATTCGTTAATACCTTTTAGTGCTGCCTGTCCACTAAGTGTAAACGTTCCGTTGTTAGCAGGATAACTTAAACCAGCAGTAATGTCCTGTCCAGTTAAAGTATATGTCGTGTTACCTGCTGGTATTTGTACATTAAATACAGCATCTTGACCTGTCGTACTTAAAGTCAAAGTATCTATTGGAGATACTACGTCTACTGTTATGGCTTGTCCAGATAAACTGAATGTACCATTATCGAACTGTTCTGATAGTCCGAATACAGCAGCCTGACCTGTTAAGGTAAATACGCCAGGATCACCGACATCTTCGTTTATGCCTTTTAGTGCATTCTGTCCAGCTAACGTAAATGTACCATTGTTAGCTTTATATGAATAACTGAAAAGGCTATCCTGCCCAGTAAGAGTAAAGGTTCCGTCATTGACAACCTTACTCAAGGCAAAAGATGCATCTTGTCCTGTTGTGCTAAATGTGCCTTGATCAAAGCCTATAGCAGCAGTAAGACTTGCATCTTGTTCAACAACATCAAACCCAAAGTTACCTTGATTATTAGTAAGTTGGAAAGTAACTTCACTTACTACGGTTTGTGCTGAAGCTGTAAACGTACCTTGTGCAAAAGATACATTTAAACTTTTAGTAAAATCTGCAGGTTTAAAACTGTAAGCAAATAAACCTGTGTCTTTTAAATTTGTTAATCTAACATCTACGTTTTGAATGGTAGCAGTAAAACTTCCTGCACCTGCAGAGATGTTTAAGAATTTGTTAAAGTCAGCAGCTTGACCTGTTGAGGTAAAAACACCTTCTTCTAATTCCAGAAAATTAAGTGCTTTTGTAAATGCTGTGTCTTGACCAGTAAGACTGTAACTACCGACACCACCAATACTAAAGTTCTTTTGGATGTCAACATCTTGTATAGATAATGTAAAAGAACCGTTATTTGCAGATACTATTACATCTTTATTAAGTGTTGCATCTTGGCCTGTTAGTGTAAATGTGCCTTGTGCAGCAGTAAGTACACGATTTCTTGTAAAGGTAGCATCTTGTCCTGTGACAGTATAACTACCGACACCACCGATGTTAAAACTTTTCTGGAAGTTAGCAGACCTAAAAGTATAATCAAACTGACCTGTTTCTTTTAGGTTTCTTTTTGCTGTAGCTACATCTTCAAAAGCATAGCTAAAAGTAGCACCGTTAGCAGTAAACGTTGTTTGTACAGGTTTTTTACCAGAACCTGCAATGGCTTCTTCAGCTATGGAATAGAGAGATGTTGCCACTTATTTACTACCTTATGTATATACTAACCAAAACTCACATTCACCAATAGTCGCCCCATAAGCTGCCATTTTTGTTCTTACACCATATGTAGAAGAAGTTTTATTTATCGTAAATTCTGGAGAAGCTAATAACCTACATTTATAGCTATATCCCGTTGAACTAGTTTCAAAATAAATGTAATTACCTGAACCTACGGTAGTTACTGCTGTACTACTTGAAGGTGTACCGCCTGAATCGATGTTCCAAAAGCTTGCTGTTGTTCCTGAATTTATACCAGACCAACCACTACTATTTATAGCACTTAATACAGAGCTACCACTTGGTGGAAAGCTAGAAGAAAAAAGAGTTCCATATTGTTCCCAATCTGAAGATGCACTGTCTATATTAGTATTAGTTCCACCTGCTGTAGATGATGTAGCATTAACATAAAAATCATCAAACTGTAAATCTCCAGTGAAACTAGTTCCACTTACATATGCAATTACTACTCTTGCAGTGTCACCGTTTGATGGGCCACTAGGCCAGTTTCCGTATGTGTTATAAACAGTTGTACCTTGGTTTCCGTCAACCCAATAACTACCAAACCCAGGACCAGTATCTTGAATAAGTCTGGTTACATTAGTAAATACTGTTTGTGGATAAGGATCTACTGTTGTATTTTCTGCCCAGTAAACTTTAAAGGTTCCTATATTAGTACCATACCTAGCTACAGCATAAGTAAGATTTCCTGGGTTACTACTAAGTTCAAGTAGAGGACTACATGCAGTAAAGTATGCTAAGTTCCACCCAGAAACTTCAGTATAAATATAAAAAGAACCTGCGTCTGCTGTTGTTAAACCTGTACTACTTGAAGGAGTACCACCACTATCTCTATTCCATCTTCCACCAGTAGTACCTGTTCCAATATTAGGCCAAGTACCTATGTTCTGTTGAAATTTTCCCAAATCGTTAAATTCTGCAGTATTGGTTGTACTAGTAGATGTTAACCAACTTTGACCATCAGATTCAAAACTGTAAGAGTTGCCGTCAAAGTTTATATCGTCTACTTGTATATCACCACGAAATGAAGTTCCGTTTTGGTAAATAAATACAAGCCTACCTTTTTGTCCTGCGTAAGAGCTTAAAGAGTCTGTATACGTAGTCCAACTAGAACTTTGCCCACTCATACTTCGAAGCTCCGTTAACTCATAGTAAGGATCTTCTGATAAACCTGAACTAGAATCACCACCATAGAAATCTGAAAGTCTTATCTGTCCAGAAGTAGGAATACTTGAGTTAGCAGCAGTATCAGGTACGTAAGTTCCACCTCTATAATATTCGTTTATATTAATCGGGTTACTACCACCAAATTCAGTTTGAATATCATTAAGACTTATTTGTCCACTAGTTTGAAGAGGCATTCTTTAGCTCCTCTATTTCAGCTTTAAGATCCTGTACTTGTGTTTTTAGTTCTTTTACAGCTTCAATGAGTAAACCTTGTATTGCATTATAATTGACTGTTTTATACTTTTCACCATCATCAGTTTGTAATGGTAGATCTTGTTCTGAGATTGCTTCAGGTAAAACTTTTTCTACTTCTTGTGCAATTACACCGCCAGATAATCTGTCTCTATGTTTATATTTAAAAGTGTATCCTGATAATTCAGAAACTTTATCTAAAGCATTGCCTATTTTATTTATATCGTATTTTAATCGTTCATCTGAAATAGTACTAGAATATGCTATAACATTATTATCGGCATGTAGCACACCTGTATCAGTAAATCTAAATTCTTCTGAGTTATTAAAAAAGATTTGTACTGCACTAATTGCGCCCCACTGAATCCTATCAGAGGTGTCAGACACATTATACCATGCACCATAGTATAAACGATTAAAATATCCATATCTATAGTAGTTACTTGTTCCACCACCTATATCATATGTATTACCTGCTTCAGGTTGAAAAGAACGTGTAGTTTCTGTTATATCTGTTCTAAAGTAGTTACTACCTTGCACTCCATCTAATAAGTCTGCGTCAAGCCCACTACCATCGCCGTCATTTCCTGCGTGCCAGATTATATCTGTATCAGTAGTTCCAATATAAGGAACGCCATTATCAGGAACTGCAATTTGCGATGTGGCGTAATTACCGCCACCTCTTATAAAAACACTATCTCCATCTTTAGCAGAAATATAAGTACTACCATCTGAAGTTATTCCACTAATAATCATATAATCATTAGATCCAGACATAAAATTTGTTTTCATCCCAACATAAGCTTGAGAGGCAAAATAAGCATCATCTCCCATAATAAGGTTTCCAGCATCAGCCGTTAGATTTTGACTAACGCCTAAACTGCCTATCATGGTATCATCAGTATCACTTCTGAGAAACTGAGAAGCCTCTAACCCATCTACTGTATCAGCATCAATACCTAATGCATCAATGTCAGCTTTAGTTTGGTCAGCCGTTGCACCTGTTTCTATTCCATCTAGTTTAGTGCCGTCTGTTGCAAGGTCACGCCCATCTACTGTTCCAGTAACAGCAATGTTTCCAGAGACACTTATATTACCACTACTGTCTTTTAGTTGTAAATCTTCTGCAGCAGCAGTTATAAAAACAATAGCATCTCCACTAAGATTTAGCAGAGATCCAGTACTACTCTCCAGTAGTGTTCTTGTTAAGGTACTTGTACCTGAATTATATGTACCGTTACCAATCTCGAAGTCAGTTCCATCTTCAATAGTGTAACGGACGACATCACTATTAGCAATGCCGCCGTTAGCAAAATTTTGGAATCCGTCTTCGGCTGTTGTAGATAAGGTTACGGTTCCTGTACCAGTAGTACCAGTTGCAACCTTAATACGGTTACCAATTACAAAAGCCATTTAAGTTCCTATGATAGCTGAATGACACCGTTAGTTGCATCAAAGTCGATAGTAAAACTGTCACCATCATTCAATGTGATAGATGAACCATAGTCGTAGTAACCAACCAACGCATCTGCTGCTACAGTTGATGTGTCATTATAGATATAGATATATCGGAATGGACCAACTGAACCGCCTGAAGCAGTAAGTGTTAAGTCAGCTAATACTAGCTTATATGTACCACTAGTTTGTGATGATGATGTTGTAGTGATGTTTCGTGAAGAACAGTTAGCATAGTTAGTAATTTCAGTAACACTAGCTAAAACACCATTACCATCACTTGTAGGTGTAGGTGATTCACTAGCTGGATCTGTATTAGATAGTGCCACTACAAACTGGTCACTACCTAAATTCATTTCCTCTACTGCGTTCTCAACGAAGTCAGCGATTTTATTAAAAGTTGCCATTTGTTTTCTCCTTTACGTTATTCGAATTATGGCGTTTGATGAGTCAGCTGTAGGAAACGATACTACGAAATCTGCATTAATTGATTTCTTTACTGTAGTAAACGTAAGTACAGCTATTGCTTTATTGCTCTTAGAAGAGTTATATAACAGACATCCCAAAGCATTTACAGATACATCCTCAAATGTTACATCTGAAAAATCAGCGAATGCTGTTGCTCCATCTAACGTTATAGAAGCTCCGCTAACAATAGTTCCACCTGCTGAGTAACCTGCTCCTGATGCTTCATCAGAACCAAGATCAGAATAGTTGGTGGTTGCGCTGCCATAAGTTCCACTAGGAGAACCTTTTATTAAGGCAAGCTTTAATGTGTCCGTGTCTAAGTCGTGAACACCTCCAAGGAGTTCTTGCTTGAATGTATTGCACATAGATGTTGTTATAGACATGACAGCTTCTTAATTAGATAATGCACAAAGAGGCCAGCACTAGGCCAGCCTCTAAGTTTGCTTTACTAAGCAGCGTTGTAAACGGCTGACACCAATGCTTGTGGGCGTAAAATCTTACGTCCGTAAAGGTGCATACCACGTACAATGTCTGCGAATGAATCAGGATCACGATAGTTC
>Ga0194029_1000064_pt1 | contig 15035 bp, 10 predicted proteins | sample IW18Oct16_MG_FD_140360 | JGI IMG/M metagenome (GOLD analysis project Ga0194029, IMG submission 140360) | Freshwater microbial communities from the Broadkill River, Lewes, Delaware, United States - IW18Oct16_MG | ecosystem: Environmental > Aquatic > Freshwater > River | place: USA: Delaware... | reverse complement strand
TGCGGATGTAAACTCACAGCACATTATACTGCACCCTAAAACAGGAAAACGCACGTGTGATTCTATCGCATGCGGGTCGGAATCACCGCGTACCAGCCCTTCCCATTCTTCATTCTCGTTGATTACGTCTGGATAGATCTGCGCCCTCGTACGCGACGGTGCGTAAGGTGCAATGCGATGTATTGTGATGATATGTACTACTTTATATATTCAAGCTCATGTGTCAGTTTGTCTTATCATTTGATATGCAAGGGGTGTATATGAAGATCCAAACCCATAGTAAATAATTAGTCTAGACGTCTCAATCGCTGGTAAAATTTCTTACACGGAAGTGCAAAATAGACATCAAAGTAAGAGCCCTCGAGTGGTTTCCTTATTTGCGTTTCACAGAAAAACAACACACTGTATAGTATTGATTTTTGTGATGAGTTGTTAAATACAGATATTTTTATATTTTATTTCTTATTGGGTGTATTATTAACCAGATGTAATCAACTCCGAACAAGGAATCCATGCAATAGTCATCCAGATCATATCAGTCATGAAAAGAGATAAGTTGAAGTACGACGCAGATCCTAACATGAAATGTGTTTCAGAAGACCTGTCCAACCATCTGGATATGATGAGGGAGCTGCTACATAATATGCTTCTGACCCCCCTCACAACGCGACTGTTCATAGATTCACCAGCAAGTCTACTATCAGAAGAAGATATCAAGAACAGTCGTCAATTTTCTCTGTAGCGTCCATAATACTGGTGTTCTGAACGATCAGACAGAATCGCAGTCTCTGGTACACGTAACTGAACTTCGGTGTAACAAAAAGTTTGTATATGATCTCGACCAAATGTCGCTTTGCTAATTTGTAATATAAAAAGATCACGGTATACAATATTGCTGTCATGGCGGAACTTACCAACACACCGTTTCGTCGTATGGAGTTTTCTGAAAATGACATTCCCAGTATAAAATAAATCACATAACACACGGGCCAACAAAAGAAAATCATGCTTATCATACACATGCAATTTCGAAGCTTGGAGTTGGACATGGGGTGTTTTGCACTCAATATTATACCAAACAGACCTATAATGCAACCCTGCACCAAGGAAAGTTGGTATGTCCATAAACAGTCATTGAAGTAGTAAACTCGTCCACATGGTTCTTTGCGGTCCGGGCGACTGTCTAATGCCCCCCACCAGACACATAATAGTAATACATAAATCACATACCGTATCTGCTCTACAAACTTCCAACAAGCATCGAATAATTCGTCTTTGGATTTCTTCAGAGCCCATGCGTGCATGCCTAGCGTGAACTGCATGTTGGCAAGAGGTAGGTTTGTCAATATCGAATAGAAGAGACTGTCGTTGGTGTAAAAAATTGCATAAAGCGTGACAAGAAAAATGGCCGCCATGTTCCATAAAGCAATAAACCGAATGCCATCGATTCCGAACCGCTGTTGCAGTGCATGTAAACCCTGTCGATTCATATTCAGAAATCCCACACAACAAACCAGATTCATACCGAGCCACGCACTCGCGTTGTAGTTGTGCGCACCAGCGATTTGATGTGTGTCAAGTAGTCGAAAATTAAAAACCCCCTCAAAAACAGTCAAGGCAAAACTTTGCCATGTAACACTACCGATAAAGATTAGATTTATGATACAATGCACCGAGACCAAAAGACACACCCCCCATATGTCCAGGATCATCTCGAGAGCAACTTGTACAGCGACATTGCGATCAAAGCATGCCGACATGTGCTCATATAAATTGGAAAACATATACCCAGCAATCACGACAGTAGCCGCAGATACGTCCACAGTCAATGCGTCTATTATTGGAGCAATCGCAACCAGTTGCGAGTGCTCGCTGCCTGCCATCGATAGACAGAATGTACAGCATGTACATGCCAGAAAAATTAAAATGAGTGTGCAAAACACATCCATGATACTCATAAGATGTGTCTTTTCTGTTTCGTGGTCGAAAATAATTAACACTTCGCATGTGTCACAAGATTCGGTTCTTTGCATATCAGTCTCATCGTTTATTAAAAATGTGAGGTATACTTAAATTCAAACACGCATAGCCACGCAATTATAGACTCTGAGTCATGAGCATGATATCTACCATCTCGAATGGTCGCGCGCAGCTGAGGCACTTGGCAAAAATCCGGATGCGATCCCCGAAGTGATCGTTGAAAGTCACACCATTATCAGCAGTGTACATCCGGTATGGCTTGGGAAGAAAGCGATTTGTTTTCTGATCACCCCCGTCTTTGGTTCCGTCAAAATCACTGAAGAACTTCTGTCTTTTGGCATCGCGATCATTAGTAAGATTTGCACTCTTAGAAGTCTTTCGACTTGCAGACTGCCCGGTAGCAGCAGTTGCGAGGTGCCAGTTATCCGCTTCAAAGTCGAAGTACCAATGCAGTATGTCACCGACCTGACATTCAAAGTGTCCGTTCAGGACAGTCTGCATTCCCCCAATCAATACGGATGCAACGGTGTCACCACTCGTCTGGCAGGCCCACGCCGTGCCCAGTGCGTAGCCCTGTGGCATGAAGTATGGCATATTTTTGCAGATGTCTTTTGTTGGTTCTGGCAATGATGACGTGTCTTCAGCGGTTTTTTTGAATTCTGCGGCATTTGATGAAGCATAAACTCCCTTCAGCCATTTTTTAACCTCGTCCGTGACGTCCCCCAAGTTACTCACTACGTTTGGATATGCCTTATTCTGCACCCCTGTGAGAACATTTCCAGACTTTGTCATGCTCTGGTTCACACACATAACCAAGTCATTCTTGAACATGGCATACTTGTGTTTATTGGTAATCAGAGTCCGTCTCTTTGCCATGAGATCACCCGTGACCCATTTCTTCATACAATCTTCCGACACCCTACAAGCAACAATGTGCTTGGAGGAGGAATCTACACGCGATGACGTAGCCTGCGCAATTCCGGGTGTGGTATATCCGAGAGCTGCAATTACAATGCCTCCTGGACACTTATATATTCATAGCACAAACGAACTGTAAACGTTCAGATTTTTTACCTCTCGATTGACATTTGTGAGAAACAAGGCCTTTTTATAGTACTCTGAATCATGAAGCAGGTTCCGGATGACTGTCTGGAACGGTTGTCGGCGGTTTACATTGAATGTCAACTTTCGCACACTCACGTGTGCATGCAATTGGAAGACACTGGGTAAGTAGTGAAAAAAGAACGAAAACTTGTTGTAGATGTCGGGGTGGCATTTGTTCAGAAACCTGGTTACTTCTTGCTGGGCATTCATTAGCATTTTCACATGTTCCATGCGCAGGTCCCGAATGGTGCGGAGAGAGCAGTCTGTGAATATGATTAAATAGCGCTTATCTGTCCCCGGGTGAATATTCTGGCATAGTACCCAGTCCGCGTTGCGAATGAATATTGTTTCAGTCTGGGGATCGTGTGTGTTATCGAGTATTTTGTAGATCCATTGTTTTTCTTCGTGAGCACAGGTTGTTTTAATTAATTGTTGCATTTCTTCTGAGTAATATTCTTCTGGTGTACAAATTGCTACTTCTTTGATCATTGAGAGTCAAGAAACCTTAAATGTATTTTTTTGCACGCTTTGAAATGTATTTACACAGTCATATCATAAAAACAATAAACGGGGTTCTCACTTTACTGTGTAAAATTTTCATCTTGGTTTTATCGGCCTATGTAGCTATATTGTTGCGCGGGCCAGACGAAATACCCATAAGCACACATACGAGAATGACCATCGTATCGCTTCAGATGCTCGTGTGTTCTCTGTGTCTCCTGGCCTATTTTGGATGTATTTTCATCGTTGGACGAGTACGTGATGCGCACTACAGAATGATAATTTTGAATCAGGATTTGTCAGACCCCGAGCCCGGAACCTTGGATTCTCCGGTATCTCTCGCATCTATAGAGCTTTCCCCGCGAGAAGAAGATAAAACGTCGGAAAGCTTGCCTGTACCGCAAGCCAACGCTCACGAACACACACAGAGCACCGAGACAATGAACCAACTAGTTTCAGTACACGAGAGACACCTTGGTACATATGTGATACGAATACATGCTATCGGATTTCTGTTATGGAACACACTTTATTATGTAGATTTCTATGACATCTACAGTACACTGCAATTTTGTACGGGGATGTGTGTGGGTGTTTTTGCACAGAAACTTCTGGTGAGGAGACAATCGAAAGATATCGTCTTTGACATTATCGGCTGTGTGTGTACACTATTCATGCTTCTCAACTCTTACATGCAGTGTGACATGCCGATGCAATACCAAAATGGCACCCGTGATTTTATCATCCGTACATGTATCCCTGTGATCACGGGCTTCGCATGGGTTGCAACTGATAATCAAACATTGATCACGGACACACTATCAGCTGCAGGAACTAGTATGCTCCTCTGTTTACCAGCACTGATGCGCTTCGAAGAAACTATTGTGGATAGTCATGTGAAGACCCTGGATTCCATGAATTGGGCTCTTCTATTTATAATACAGCCGGTATGTAAGTTTCTGTTTGTAACCTCGATGACTGCCAGCATCCAAGAAAACAAACAACGCCAATTTCTGGAATTGTTTGCGGTAGTTATTCTGTTCTACTCTGTACAGGTTTGTGATGCAACACAGTGGTTTGATGAGGTTGCCATTGCAACCGCGGTCACCATACTATTGGTGGAGTTCGTTACATCATACAAAGCTCAGACAGGATAGTTTATTTAAATTGTATGTATTTCGTTTGATGCAAAGTGTGAATGCTGCTCTTTTTCTTGTCATCTCGGCAACGCACCTCACAGTTGCAGTTGAGTTGCTTTCGAGTTCCGAGGCCCTGGGAACAAATATATCAAGCTGTCCTGCCAACATGGTATTCCGACAAACTGGAGATATCGAAACATGTGTCTGTGATGCCGGGTTCACGGGTGCAGAGTGTGATCCTTGTGTCCCAGGAACATTCAAAAGCATTGCCAGCTCCTCTCTGCCGTGTTCTTCATGTCCTCAATACAGCACCTCACTGCCGGGCTCGACCGATCTGAGTGATTGTTTATGTCTTGCTGGATATACGCCGGGAGATGGTTGTGAGCCGTGTCAAGAAGGGACCTACAAAGTTCTGGTTGCAAATATAGAATGCTCGGTGTGTCCGGATGATACACATAGTAAACTGAACAGCTCGTCCATTTCAGACTGTCTATGTGTGGCAGGATACGAATCATCGGATATAGGGTGTGTGCCATGTGCCGCTGGATCTTCGAGTTCAGGTTATGGTGATACATGTATTTCATGCGGATCGAAGTTTTACCAACCATTGCAGGGACAAGCAGAATGTCTAAATTGTCCAGAATTTATGGTGAATATCGGCAATGCAATCGAGTGTCATTGTGAAGCTGGATATTATCTTGATGGTGGTATTTGTAGCGCGTGTGCTTCAGCAACTTTCAAGGCATTGCCTGGAAACGAGTCTTGTGCAGCATGCGATGCAACCAGCTATGCAGCCCCGGGTTCACAGTTCTGTCACCCATGCCCACCAAATACCACTGCTAGGTTTCCTGCTAGCTCTGTAGAAGACTGTGAGTGTAATCCAGGATTTGAGTCGAACGAGAACAGCACATGTATCGAGTGTAGCATAGGAAAATACTGGAATGACTCATCAAATACCTGTGAGAAGTGTCCCGCAAACACCTACCAGGACGAGAGGGTACAGGTAGATTGCAAGCCATGCACAACAAACTCGATATCAGAAGAAGGGTCCGACGCTGCGACAGATTGTTTTTGCGAACCAGGATTCAGACATAGCGGGCTTCAGTGTCTTGCTTGCAGTGACGGATACATCAGCGAATCTTATGGCAGTAGCATCTGCGAAGTCTGTCCACAGGATCATTATTGGCTTAACACGACCTCGTGCCATCCATGTCCCGATTTTTCTTCCACATACGACACCCACGTTAAACTAGACGCTGCCGCCTGTCTGTGTGTAGCTGGGTATGAAAAAACCAGCCTGGTCTGTGTGCCTTGTGAGACCAACTATACATGCCCCGGACAAGGTGTCAAAGAGCTTTGTTTTCCAAATTCAACGTCGGAGGCTGGAAGTACCGATCAAACTCAATGTACCTGTCTTCCTGGATTTTGGTTGTCATCACCAAGTGTGTGTGACATATGTCCGGAAAATAATTATTGCCTTGAAAATTCAATAATTCCATGTGAACATGATAGTTCATCACCAGAATATTCTTTCAGTGAAGAACAGTGTATATGCAACGCGGGGTATATGCTGTTGACGTAATTACACGCAGTACGTGTCTGGATGTCCCCATCGATCTGAAAATAGCATAATGAGAAGTAAAATAACAACTTCAGAAAACAACTTCCACGTAATGAGCAGAATGGCATTCATAGTGTTTTCATGACTATGGCAAAAAACCCTTTTCAGACACCCACTGCATAAACTTCTCAAAAAAGTATACCAAAACAAGGCATTGGTGAGCTTGTCTAAACCAACAGAGAGAATAGTTGCACTCCCTGTTTTGACATCCGACTCCCAGTATGAAAAAAGTTGTGAGATGTATGACAGCAGGACACAAAATATACCAGCCAGTACATCACTCTGTTCAAAGTTCAGTGTAAAACTTTCTGTAGTGCCATCCGGTTCATTGGATATCAATTGGTATCGTATCAAAAAATATGTATTAATCCTAAATAAACATACTAATTATTGTCATGTTCGGTGTGCTGTGTCTCTGAACACATGTCGTCTTTTGCAATATCTGTATCAAGTTGCTCCTCCTGCGTTTCCTGGTGCTTTGTTGTGTCATCATCTCCATCCGTAGCAAACGTCGTTTTTTCAGTTTTAGAAATCGGCGATTCTGCCACCACACTTTCGTCGTCGGAGCTACTCCATCTCGTAGATGTACTTTCGTCGCCATCACTGACCACAAAAGAAGATTCATAGCTATCACCGTCACTACTAGACTCCTCTTCGTACTGTGAACTTTCCTCGTCTGCAAATTTGTTGCCATTTAAATGTCCTTCGCGTTCAAACTCCTCATTGATGTGTGAGTCCACGGCCTTGAAAAGAGGATCAGACTCTTCGCATGACTCCCAGCGTAGAATAGATCGGATTTTATCGTGTGCTTCTTCTTTACTATGTCTGAATTTTCTTCTTTTATTCGGAGAAACATTGTGATCAGAAATGAAACTACCCTCAATTGAAAATTTGAAGTCATTCTTGAATATAATAAGAACAAATAATTAAAAATAGATATCGGTATATTTAAACCAACAACCTATTGCGTAATACCAAATGACTTATCGAGTTTGCAAATTCCATGGGATTATCTCGTATTGCAATACGATGGGCGAATTGAAAATAGCATCGCAATGATTCCACAGACCTCAAATCCAACCCCGACAGAAAATTTGTGGGAAGCAATCAAAAACAAAGATATTAATGGGGTTTTACAAGAACTAAAAAATCATAATCAGGAAGATATTTGTGTCATGAACTTCACACCACCAAATTCTATACAACCAGATACAATCAACAAATTACAGCAAGAAATTCAACATATTTTTCACTATAATTTAAACCCAACACTGTATCATTACGAACCACATCCACCACAAGAAGAATCTAAAATTACAAAAGAAATCTTGAATTCGTTGAATGATGAAATGCATAAGCTGAACTCGGAACTCATTTTGCGCTCGAATCATCTCTTAATAGTAAACACATTGCATAGCCTCGAGCGTCAACTAAGGATGCAGCTTTCTGTAGCCAAATTTGAAACCAGCCTCAAAAATAATTTAGAGATTACTCTACAGGACTATATGGGTCTTAAACTCGATGATGTTGATGTCTGGAAAAAAATCAGACTCGGATTACGCCTGGCAATTTTACACCACTGGTCTAAAAAGGATCACAGTTTGATTTTTCAAAAATCAGATCAAAACAAAGCAATAGAAACGAGTGACACGACTCGGACAGAAATACAATATCCCATGATAGAGTGGAAGCAAGTGAAACTTAAGCGAAAAACAGGGGAAGAAAGCACAACAGATACCGTTTTCATCGACCCTCCTTCAGATCTCAAAACACTTGATTGGACTGGACTCGATGGAACTGACATGCGTGAAATCATTGTAAAGATGCGAGAGATGCAAGCTACCGACAAAGAAATGAGCATAAAACACTTCATACCACCTGAAAATGAAAATGATGTATGGCAAAGAGCAGAAGAAACAGTACATGATATCTTGAAAAATATATGGACTGGATTTTATGAGGGTGTGAATCAGTTGGAATACATTGATGCACCCCCAACCGATGAAGCATTCTCTGCGTTTGTTTTGAGTGTCAAAGAAAACATGCAGATACTATCGAAAACAGTGCATATACAAGATAGACAGATTGCATTTATCAACACACTGAATCAACTCGAATCCGATATCAACACACTGTTACCACAGCAAAATCCAAGCACGGACATCAATACGAGAAAAACAATACTGGGCCTCCATCTTTTTATCATCTATAAGTGGCGAGATTCACAATTTTTTGAAGATACTTTGAAACGAGAGGAGCAGAGGAATAGGGATGAGTCAGTAAACAAATCAAAGAAAACTAGCAAGAAAACGCCTAAGAACAAAGCCACTGGCTTGCGTTCTTAGGTCGTGTATTATGCTTGACGAGTTTGGATTAAAATTAAGCAGCCATACATACCAGAAAGTCTTCGTGAAATAGGCGCTGATGATAGCTACGCGCCCAGCCTAGTGTGTCGAGCTTGGACAATGCATCCCGACAGGACTGCATGCGCAGAAACGGACTGAGACTTGCACTTCCCCCATCTCCCCGCTTACGCTTACGCTGCAGGCATGCGTTTAGACCACTCGGCACTTCGCGTGTTAGTGCCTTCGCCTCTTCCTCCAATAAAACCTCCAAATCTAGAAAAAGTCTCTCAACTCGGTCGCACGCAACAAACTCTATTACTCACAGAATATCACGGGTAAATATGTAGATACAAATCGCTTTATTTTGAAGCGGTAAAAGCCGACACCAACAGTCAGTCTAGAATAGCGGGATGTCGGGTATCGCCGTCCCACACACGCCTACCACATAGGATAGATATAGGGGTGCTTTGTCCCCCACACGGATATCTTTTGCACTGCAAAGGCAGAAAGCATAATTACAGTAGACACGAGTACGACGATGCCAAAGATAAACTCGAGAAAGAAAATCTGTGCGTCGTCTCGCCAGGTGGCCCAACCAAGGCCACAAATCTTCTTCTGCCTCGGAGACTCGTTACCAAGCCACGTCTGCACCACTGTCATGATCACGCCAATCATAGCAAAGATGAAAAATGCAGCACACACACTCCAGTGGTTTTGAACCGTTGCCATCCATCCAAACTTATGGAAGAGTTGGGTTGAAATAATGCCCAGTACACTAACCGATGTCGCAACAACAGCGAAAACTGCGTTTTGGACTTCTTGAGTGTTTGTGAATATGAAAACTGCGACTAAAACAGCGATCAAAGTCACGGCCATGAGAATACCAAGCAAAACTGTCGCATCATTTCCAGTCGGCGGCGGGGGTGCGGCCTTCGGCACTACGGGAGCATGCATTACAGCTGTGGTCTTTTTCATAGTTCCAAGCCACGATTTCATAAACGAGACGGCACCGAGATACAGATAGTTATCATAGTGAGCCAGAGTTTGTGTCGTGGAATTGGTCACAGTTGAAAGAGTCGGTCTCGAATGTTGTTGCTCCGGCCATAATTTTGACAAGAGATAGATGACGGCTCGCGCGACAACAATCAATACGAAAACACCCCTGTTGTTAGCCTGTGCGTTCGTCGATAGGTTGAGCCAAGCCCCCCACCCAACAAACACGATAATCCACATCACAATAGAGATGATACTGCCCATGAAACCACAACTCTCGCTCTTCTGATAGGACCACGCCTGTACGCTGATGCAGGGTATGGATGCAACAATAAAAACAGACACTCCACATCCAGTGCCCACTGCAGTAATGAACATCCAGTGGTACCAACTCTTATTAACTCCAGGTTCCAGGACACTGATGCATATGAAGAATAGAAACAAACCAACGACCTGGCATGAAATCCATTTCATCTGCAATGTACTGTTCGAAGAAAATCCCACCTCTATGGTGATGTATGTCAATGCAATCACAAGCTGTGGAACCAGATCGCCGAAACACGCCACGCCGACCTTGGTCCCTTGGACATGTTCGAATGAATCACTCGTCAGTACCTCGCTCATAAAGAACACCACCAACAGTATAATCAACGACGGTATAGGTGCAAAGACCTGTCTTTTTCTGTAGGCGTTCCATTTCTCGGACGCGTCACACGTAAGGATGAGTACCACACAGAGAACAACCAGCACCATGAGATTGCGATTGGCTTGAGGACAGGAATCATTTACAAACACCTTATCCATCATTTGCTTGAAGGTGTCCTTTTCAGTCTGTTGTGCATCGATAGAGACGCGCTCGAACACTTCGCCGATTTTTGCGCATGTCTCTGAATGATCAGGTATGTCAAAAAATTCCCTACAATACTTCTTGTGGTCATTCAATTTGATAACGATATTCTCAGGCGTCGTAGTCTGGGTAAGATCAGCTTCAAACTTCGCCGCATAAGCCTCCGCAGAAATCTGTGGTGTATAGTCTGGTAGAGGCCAGACAAGCACCACCCTGCGCTGCTGAGCAGCAATGTTCGGATCAAAATAATATACATCGCGAGTGTCTTTTACAACAATGGAATGTCTCAACAAATGTCCTTGCTCGTTTTCTTTTGTGATCGTTTCCAACCCACCGAAAAACTCTTGAGAGCTCTTCTTGATGTAATCATCAGAATCTGGCTTTTTATACTCGACGAGCGTCTTGAGGTTATCTCTCGTGCCAATCAAAGCAGTCACGTTTTCATGATCATACCAATTTTGATGAGCACTCACAGAGTCATCCAAAAACACGACTTTCATCATGTTTGCGATAGTCTTCACATCCCTGGCGATCCACAGCTTTCTGGTGAGTTCCAGGTCGTTTTTACTCGCATCCTTCAACGCCTCGAAAAACTTACCATCGGCCATATTCACGACTTCCTTGCGCTCAACTCGCGCTGCATTGATCGGAAGTTCCGCGACTTGAAATCTGATAGTGTCCGCGGATTCGTCTGTGGTGCATTTCGTCCCGCGTTCGGCCGTGTAGCCTTTGCTATTCCACGCTGATAAGGAGCAGGCAATCCAATCGATTCCCTCATACCTACACTTCAGCGTGGGATCCACACACTTGCCATTGGGAGTGCTGCCCGGTCGGTACCAAAGATTCCACACATCTTCTTGAAAGTATGAAGTCATGGTGATGACAAGCACACAGAGTATGAAGTGCTTGAAGATATTCAGCATGGGACGTGTATGCACCATGGTCGTGAACGTCAACAACTGAAGAACGTGGAAAATCAACCACCACACTATGATTTTCATCGTGAGATACAGGACGAAAACCGTGTCTAGTATATCTACGAGCCAAACTACCTGAATGTTCGTCATGGGTACCACAGTACTCTCGTCAATGTTCATGCATCGGGATATGAGATACAGAACGAGTTTGGGGCCGCCACAGATGACGAGCATCGGCAGAACAACAACGGTACAAAGCGTTATCGGAAGCTCCTGAGGATTCAAGATCTGTGATGGTAATACAGTACCACCATTCGTAGCAGCGAAAGAAGATAAAGTCCACCCCAAGGACATTATTATGTTTGTATACTTACACACCAATATGAAATAAAGTCTTAAATATCACATCGCGTCATTGATATACCCATGCCAAGTAACTCGACATCGCCAACCTGATCAAGTCTCATCGCATCAATGAACGCACTTAGATCATTGCATGACAAAAAATCGAGATTGGACCGAGGAAATCGGTAGAGATGATCCCGAGAATTTGTCTCGGCTGGTGTGAAATACTTCGCATATGCATGTGTAAAATACGTTTTTTTATTTGGCACTTCGAGTTTTCCCAGGCGCAATTGGTCATAGACTTCGGAAGAGTTCATGTACATGTATTTTTGATTTTTCTGAACATCCAAAGAATTGATAACTTCTAAAGTTTCAGGCGCCTCCATATCATCAATAAATCTTTCCCATTCTATACTTTTGTTCATACCATCCACACTCGCAATTTGGCGCCATTTCAATCCCTTCAAATTGAGTAAATTTACATCCGACGCACACTGCATTAACATGAAATTGCTTTCAGAAGAAATAAAGTCATTCATCATATACTGAAAGATATTATTCAATTTTTGCAGTGACAACTTAAATTCTGCCATCTTGTCACTTTGTTTGAGCAGTTCATTGGGTCTGTTTTTCGACACAAAGTCAAAAAAATCAGGCCCCAAACTCACACTATCATCAGTCTGGTCCTCATCAAAATGTGCATTCATTTGCACTGGGTTCACGTACATGTCACGACCTATTGTAACAGACCCTTGGGACGGATACAATTTTCCCGCGAGGCCAGAGCACGAAAAGGCGGACTGTGCTTGTAATAAACGCCATCGCAGTAAGATGCCGATGGCTGTGCGCTTCCATAACAGAGCTTTCTTTGTTCTCTTTATGGAATGGAGCAGTAGAAGATCAAAAAGACTCTCTCTTGCGGTGATAAAGAAGTGATCTGTCTTGTCGGATATATAGTACCGATCTGATATCGAACAGGTTGTATTGGAGTCTTTGATTTGGAGTGGCAAATCGCGATTATTATGTGCAATAACAAAACTGTCGGCTTTCGGGTTCTTTTTGAGTTCCTTTTCCACCCTTTTCTGCATGGCATCAGGTGCTCTTGTTTCTTCTTCCTCGCTCTCCCCACCCCTCAATCGCCACACAACTCCATACTCTGGTACTGACAGTGTCTCTTCATTAATTAAAGTCCTACGAAATATTATATTCCAGAATATTGTGCGCACCTGTCGAACCGTACATTGGTGGATGCCCAGTCTGAGTGGATCTTGTTCTTCTGTTATATTTTTGTGCCATTTCTTCTCTTTGATTTCTTTCAATTGCTCCTCACTGGGTAGATTTGCCGTATGATAGACTTTGAACAGCTGTGACCACTTATCCACTAAGTCCAGGCACTTCGTGTCTCTGATCGCTGCATCAATGCACAGTTTTTGATAGTTGGGTTGGTTGTCTTTGAATCTCTGTATCTTCTCGCTATCTCGTCGCAATGAGAAATCGTAAGGTTGCTCAATTTCAAATTTCTTTCTCTTATCGTGAGGAAACCCTGTCATTCTTTGTACAAGACAGTAATCACACCACAAAGACAGCAAAAATCTCTGGAAGTTGCGCAACCTCCAGAATTCCCCTGCCGCAACCGTCCATGGAGTCGGAAATGCAGTCACTACCGTTCTCATAGGCTTAGAAAGGGAATGGTCTGTATGACCACTCCATCTCGCAATACTTTTTTTTGTATACTGGTTGTCAAAGCCATCCACCTCCTCAAGCACATCTGTCGTATAATAAAGGAAAGAGCCCAGCGATGCGTTCCCACGCAAACCAGGTTTAAATCCACATTTTGTGGGCAGTAATTTGAAAGAATCCGAGTCCGATCTCACTAAAATCGACGATCCAAGTGACAGGCAGGACGTCACAGCTACACTCCACATCTCTAGACCCTCGTGTGCGAGGTTCTGCGAGTTGGATACGAGAGCATCTTCAGAGGAAGAAAGGTGTGCAATTTCGCAAGCCTGCCACTCTGCATGCAATTCATATTGCACAGCCGTATCTTGTTTGTTGTCACTTTCTTCATGATCCGAGTCGTCTGCCTTGAAATCATTTAATGACATGATATGTCTGGGACCCAGTATTATTTCATGGTCTCTCATACCATGTGGGAACGTTGTAAATCCATAGCCTTTGGTTGCATCATCTGAGATTTCGGATGCACTATGTCGAATAGAACACAAGGCATACTCATATCCCGAATCCGGATGGAAATTTTTTTTCCCTGAAACGGGCATGAGTAGAGCTTGTGGTTTTACCATGGAAAATGCCACTTTCACAGGGGATTCAATACGCGAGCCTTGGTATATGGCACGGTTAATCGCGTCTGAATAAATTATCCCTGTATCCGATGTCAGATGCGGACCAGGGTCTGTGAACGGAGGTCTGAATTTATCTATGTAGACCGCATTACTATCGTCGATTTGCAGCGGCATCCAATGAAAATTTCGTGTGTCAACAATGTACTGATCAAATGTGATAGTAATTCCATCAAAAACCCGACGAGCCGTAGAACTCAGTTTACACACACATGTATCCTTGCTGCCTATGTCCAGAAGATGTTTTTTAAACTCTTTGTCTAGAATCATATGTAATGCATTAGTATTGTCTAGTTTAAACTCAGATTCAGCTTCCAATGATGGCCGTGTTACACCACAACAGATCCAGAATTCAGTCTCCGCAATTATTTGATTTCTGGCCTTTTCAGACGTCGCGCGGTCACGCAACGTCTGTAGATCCATAACATCAGCAAGTGAATAATTTTTGAGCTGCATTGTTCTTGCGCCAATTGAGTCTGAACCATTATGCACATGTATTGTATCATCATCAACAACACAATGGTCTTCGTGATAAATGGTTTCGGGTGGTTCTCTAATTGTATCAGAATATTTGACTTGTTGATCTACCTTTGCGACTCTGTGTATGGATAATAAACGATATTCATAATTCTTTTCAGAGACCACATTAAATCCGTTTGGTAAACTGAATTCAAATACATAGCGCAAAAAATTGTGCTTTTCTTTTCTGGCCCGGATAGTATCCGCGCATATAATTTGCAGACATAAAACATTATATGTTACACTACCTGGAACATCTTTCAACGTCATGGAACCCAACATCCGGATGCTGATTGGTGGATGCGGGATCAACAGTTTCAATTCGTGAATGTTATGAAGATAGGTCTTGGCAGGATCAAGGGAT
>Ga0194029_1000061_pt1 | contig 15474 bp, 13 predicted proteins | sample IW18Oct16_MG_FD_140360 | JGI IMG/M metagenome (GOLD analysis project Ga0194029, IMG submission 140360) | Freshwater microbial communities from the Broadkill River, Lewes, Delaware, United States - IW18Oct16_MG | ecosystem: Environmental > Aquatic > Freshwater > River | place: USA: Delaware... | reverse complement strand
CCCACATGATAATTTGAATTGGATTCCGGACCCGTATGGTGAACACACCCCCGGTTTGGCTAGCCATCTCGTTTGTTTTGTAGTCATGCCGCTTTCTCAAAGCACTGCAAGTATTCAAATTCGACGTGCTCTCTCAACCCATATTTCAAATGAGCTTGCTTTGGAATCTGATCCCGAATATGATAACATAGATGGTCTGGAAATCGCCAATAAAAATGCTCTGAACACAACAATCAACCCATTTGACTTCACTTTCAAGTTTAGGGCGTGGTGTAGATCGAAATCAGACAACTGTCAATACGAGTATCACACACTGAGTACACGTACTATGCATGTGTTGTACTCTTCGAGTGATCAATGCTCTGGCACCTCAATTCAACAAGCACGCGATTGGTTGAAACAAAACTTTGGCTTGGCGTCAGACAACCATCAACTCGTCAATGAACTCTGTAATTTTGCAATGCAAAAGAACCGCAAAAACTTTGCAATCGTTTTTGTCAATACCAAGGCATCGACTCGCGCCAAGTCGCTCGATGAGAGATTCGCAAAAGATCCAAGTACTTCATTTGTGTGGCTTGATGCCTCCTTGACTATATCGTAGAGCCTTTCCATATGTCAAACGGTGTCCAGGACGACGATACTGCTGGCATTGAAAACGAACAGGATTGAATCCATTCTTTCAAACTATTCGCTACCAGAATTGGGTCCGAAACTGTCATGGATACAGAGAACGAGCACAACACAATCAATAGTAAAAGACTGAAACTAAGTGCCCTGTCACTCCAGAAAACAACCTTATAACTCAGCATTCCCAGGATAACAAAGAAAAGACGCGCTTGAATCGTCTTTATTACAACACACTTGCTTAATAGATTAAACAAATCTGTTTTTAAAAATAACGCTCTATTTTGCTCACTCTATATCCAACAGAACGACCCAATGTCTGCTGGTGCTCCTCCTCACAATACTTCTATGGATATCGCTATTTGGAATTATTGATACGCTGCTCTCCCGTCTGGAAAGCGATCTCGACCGCCTCATATTCTATTGTGTAGTCGGTCTCATTCCACTTCTCTACGTTTACTTTACCCCTACAATAACATACTGTGGTCTTCAGTAAAAATCCACAGCATATTCTTTATTCCTCACATACGCTGCAGAAAGGTTTCGCGCCTCGCGTACTCAATTTCCAAACCACCTGTCTCAAACATCATCCCGTACGCGTCGTCTGGGTAATTTTCCATTTTGTCGTGGTGTGTAAGAAACATGCTTTGAGTGTGGTGTCTCCATAAAATTGCATCAGCAGGCGTGAAGTCCATGTCGAGATCAAGAACCTCTGCATAATTCAACACCCTTTCCGAAGACATCTTTTCATTCAGAAACTTTGTCTCGCGATGAACTTTCATAGTCAAAATCTCGTACTCATGCCAGTCGAGAAGAAAGGCAGAAAGGATCTTGTCTTGGGTCTCCTTGTGTTTGAGCGCCTTTTTAGTGTCGACTGCCACAACCTTGTAATTCTTCGGATCGTAATCCCACACCTTCAAGGCGACTCGCTCAGGTAGCATTGGGTAGTGCCTGGACATGACAAGCTTTGCTGGTATAATGTTTTCTGCGTATATGTACGACTGAAATAGATTTTAGTAAATATATGGAAAGATTTTAGCATGAGCGACTAAAAGAGAGATTGAAATCTCCTTAGAGCAATAGGATTTGCATAGCATGGATACCACGCTTCACAGACCAGCACTTTTTCACGACCGCAATACAATGTACACCTTCAACAAGGGTATTTCTGCAAAGTACAGCGAAGAAGCGGGTTGGCTTTGTAAAGTCAAAAAGCGCGAGGATACCATAACGAAGCAAGAGGAGCACATCAATGCCCTGGAAGAATCGTCATTCAATAAGATACAAACTTCATCGCGCAGCGTGCAGTTTCCTTTGGAATGGTTCGATTACGTGGAGGCATTCAGCATGATTGCAATTCCAAACCTTCGAAACGAAACTAAAGCAGAAGGGTTGAGCAAGGAAGTATGCAAGATGCTTTCGGAGATTGACTGCGAGGATTTGATCAGAAACATCTTTTCCAAAATTCCGGGAGCGATAGAGTGGGTGGTCGGCAAGAGCATCGAAATTCCCGTATGCACACTTAATCTTCAATCGATTTATACGTTTGATTACGAGACAAAGCTTGCCGAAGGAATCGAGGCTGCTAGGATGTGGTATTTGCTTGGTAACGACAAAAACGTAAATTATGCTTTCATGGGCAAAAGGTGCACGGAGATAGATGACTACAAATGGGAAAAGACCAGCTTCGAAAAGTTCAAAGGGGAGTACTTGCAGTGCGAGTCCTGCGGTTGGCTGGTAAAGAGCACCGAATTGATCAAGTGTCGTGCAGAAATAGCACACGAAGAATTCGAAAAAAACGATTGGCGTTCTTGCTGTCGGTTTTCGTGTATTTACTGCACAAAGAAGGTGCATGGATCATACGTGTCTGTGAAGTGCAGCGCTCTTTGCGACATGTGCCTGGAGAATTATGAGGTGCGGAAGCTCACCAAACTATGCGACGACAAGCGCTGGTGTGATGACTGTCTGCGGGATGGAGATTCTCTTTCGAATCACAGATCGAATTACAAGAAGAAGAATGTCTTACGCTGCGATGGATGTCGCAGGAGACGTCTGTTCTTCAGCAAGAGGAAGATGCAGTAAGTGGTGTTAGAAGGATGCCATAGGATTGATTGTATGTAGAGGTAGGTACACGATTGATGTACTCTGAAACACTTTCAATCTGCTCGACGCTGGCCACCATTGGGTCGAAAACATAAGAGCCGTCGTCCATTGTGTGATGGAATGCTATGGTGTGGTTGTTGACTGTATAGATGAGTGATTGTTGAGGTTTCAATTTGAGATTGCTCCACAAAAATACACCTTCGGATTTGAATTCTTCATAAAGATTCCTGTCGTGTATTATGATGAGTTCTTTGATTTCAAAGTTACTGGGAGATGAGGTTTCTATCAACTCGAAGCTGTGGATCATCCGGCAGTTGTACTTGCTGGTGATCTTTTCGTGAAGAGAGATGCCATTCTGCATTATCAGGTCCATCTGTATAGAAGACACAATAGGCTCTTGAACTATTTTGGAGGAGCAGGCGACACCCCAAAGCCAGGAGATACTTGTGCATGCAAATTGTCCGTTGTGATATGTGGTCTGACCACGGTAGGTCTGCATGTCAAATACTGAAAATAAATCTTGAATATCAAAATACGTATAAAAATATTTGAGGCACGTCGCAATATGAAAATATTTTTTATTTTTTAGGTTACACATTTATGCGTTCTAAAAAAAGGATAATACAAGCAATATTATCACTGTTTCGAGTGGAAAATTTGCAAAAAACAACGTCTTCCCAAAACATGAAGCGCACCGTTTCAGAAATGATGAACGATGAGACCAACGACAGTGTATCCCCCGTGCCGGTAAAGACGAAGAAGCAGAAGAGCAAGAACACGGGGCGCCCGAGGCCGCCTGCGCGCCCATACAAGCGTGTCACCGACGAAGTTTTGAATTCCAGGATCAGCGAGATGGAGAAGAAGCTCGACGCACTGCAGTCCAAGGCAGTTCTCATGAAGCAGCGCTTCGACATGCATGTGATCGAGCGCCAGCTTCGGCAGAAGGATAACGAATAGGTCCCAGATCTAGAGTGTTGGTGGCTTGAGCATGAGTAGCAGTGCACCAGAAACAAGAGAAATAAAAAGGACAAAGAACTGAATGAGAGTACTTTCTACATATCTGTACTCGGTGCTTGCAACACCATTTCCCAGCAATGAAATAAAAAGCATCATGTCTATCTTTTGTATAATCTGCTCAAGTATACTTGTTTGGTACATACACACCCATAGGAACTTGTAGAAGGAACGCACGCCAAAGATGAGAGTCAAAACAACGACATATGGGTTGTCCATTGTAAAATGGATGCGCAGTGTGATGAGAAGGAGGCAGGCAGTGAGAATAGATATACTACTTGCAAAATACGGAGATACGTCCCATTCCTTCTTTGCGTGCTCCTCCTGCTCTTGCACCTCCTTGTAGCCCATCCTGAGAATCTCAAAAAATGTTATCGAATATGCTTCGTGATGGTCACGAATGCGCTGGAAATCGGACCAGAGTTGTGTCAATAACTCGAAGGTGACGTACAGCATCAGTTGCCACATCAATCGCTTGTCCGTGTGTAAAATCACAAAATTGCTTTCACCTGCAAGTAAGAAGCTCCACACGCTCATGACAAGCACCCCCAGGGTTACGAGACGCTGCCAGATTGGAACGTGCATGTTCTTGTTTACCACGTTGACGATGTTCTGTGCAATACAACTCACGAGGTAGATCGCTGCAAGACCCAAGAACAACAACAGCCACCAGGGGGTCTTATCCTCACGCCATAGAAGCTGCCCCCCTGTGTCCGTCTCGTCTATGAATATAATGTCCAGATTGGCATCCAAAAGATCGCACAGAGACAGGTCGTATGTCGTGTCTGTGAGGCTGCGGATCCGGCCAGTATGCGAGCTGTTGCATGCGGTGTCGTGTGGAAAGTGAGATAAGTAGGTGCTCCCCTCCACACTGATCATCTCGTTGCTGTCTGGGATGCTCACCTCGTCGGTGGGAAACACACGCATCCCACTGCTTCTCTCGACACATAGTGCTCGCATGTCGGAATCACACTCCGTGTTGTGCCACACACCGAGACTGTCCCCGTCTAGTCTCTCTCGTGAATTATACTGCATGCCCCGTGTAGTTATTCTCAGCATGACAGAGGCCATACGCAGGTTGTAAATCTCACCGTGCGCCCACGACTTTGCGACCGAGCTCTCTCCAAAGCAAATAAATGGAAAGGTGCTGTCCTGGATCGAGAGGAATGGTATCAAAGGAGTTTGCGCTCGGTTAAATATACACTCATCAACATCATATTCAACTGTCTGTATTCATCTCGACTCTATGCTCTACAAGCATCCAATACGACCACATAAAGTGACCCAAATACAAAAAATTCCACACTGCTACAAAAAAGGGGTCCGTGTGGCGCATGAAGATACATACAGCCCAAAAGGCAAAGAATCGAAATGCTGCGTGCCATACAAAATACCAGAGCCATTTTTGCAAGAGGAATGCCTGTCTTCCCTGGAAAAAGCAAAATGCAACAATAAGTAGAAAGCTCCATAATAAAACGCCTTCGCCTCTCAAGTACACATACCCAAAGATACTCCACGCAAAACACTTATCAAACTGAAAGAACATAGAATTACTCTTGAAATTGTTCCAGTGTAGAGCTGATGCTACTGAGCTACATCCCAGTAATACTGCGAATAATTTCATCTCTTCGAATGCAAGAACTGCCAGAAAGAGAATCCACGCACTCGTGTGCATGAAAAAGTAACGAGAGATTACGGGTGGTATACATTCTATTATTTTTATTCAGGGGTGCTTTATTATCATCTCTAGAAAGCACGAAATTTATACTCCTTTGAAAATGATAGCTATTCCAACGGGTCATCGTAGAGCTCCCCCTTCACATCTATCTTCCTCTTCTTCTGCCCTTGCCTCCCGGCCTTCTTCTTCGAGGAGCGCTCCATCAGCATTTCGTCGTACAGCCTCATCGACCTATTCACCTCCTTCGAGTTGTGCGAAACCCAGTAGGCAGTGATGACGAGAGGCGTCGACCCTGCCTTCTCCACACCACACACAACATGCAGCCCGTGAAACGCATACTTGAAACACCATTTCATCGACCCGTCGCGCCTCTCCACATTTGACCTACTTCCCTTGCCCATACAGAGATCGATATACGCTTTTTTGATACCACGCTCGTGTTGACGTTCAGTAGCGTGGTGTGACATCACCTCCAACATTTTTTTGATTAAGAGCAGCACACCAACCTTTATAGATTCTTAAAAAGAATCTTGAGAGATTTTACTCAAAACCCAGTTCATAGTCTATTTTTGTAGGAATTGGTTTGTTGGCGCATTGCCACGCGATCTGTGACCTCATCGTGTCCTTGGGGGGCCCAGCGCGCGAGCATGCTTTCGAAGAAGCGCTTGATGGTGTCGCGGATGGGCATGTTCGACGCAGAACAGAAATCGTTTTTAATAGGCAACTGAATTTAGATATAAAGTATTTTCAATAGATTTTACTCAAAATTGATTAGATTTTAGCAATCGTTTTTAAAAAAGATGACCGTTGCGAAAACCAAAAACAAAACACGAATTCCACAATCATGCAGTCGATCAACAACAACACCGAGTCCAACGAGTTCGCAACCCCCCTTCAGTTGTCGAACCATCCCAACTTTATGCCCCCTCCTGTGAGTGAGACTAGCACCAAGACTAGCAAGATTAATAGCAAAAAAATCAAAAAGTCGGACATTCTTTTCAAACGCATATCCAAAATAGACATACATATGTCTAACCTGACATCAATCGTGACGAAATACGTCAAGTACACAAACAAGAAAATCGAGGATTTTGAGAGTAAGATAGAAGAGTTGGAGAAAAGGCTTCAAAACAAGCAAGACATAAGACATAGTGTCAAATTTGTTATGGATTAAATAAAGATTTCAGTCACCAAATCTTACTCTCTTCCTGATTCTTTGAATATCATACTCGACTACCTTAGAGCGGTGAGTATCGTCGCAAATCTCGAGTAGTATGCATTGCTTGTATTGTGCGTCCTCAAGACAGATTATGTCTTTGATGCGAGAGGGGTTGTTGTTGAAGAGTATCTGGAGCTGCGTAAAATGCACGTGACATCTCTCCGAGAAGGGAAGCACAAAGCGATACACACCGTTCCTTGTATCGAGCGCGTGAATGAGGGTCGTGTTAAGAAGTGGAAAGATTTCCAACAATATGTAGATGAGGTTTTCAACAACGGGCTTGTCTTCTTCTTTACACACAGCCAAGGCGGCGTCTGGAATACTTGCGCGGACAACTTGTGCCAGGCTTTTGGCAAGACTCATTACATCCAAGAGAATGATCAGAAATAGTAAATGCACAGTATATAAATTTTGATTATATCGGGCCCCGCTGCTGAACGTGCTCAAACTCCTTTACAAATAACCCGATACTCGAATTGCTCCAACTGACGTTCTCGGAAAATGCGGCTATGTTGCTCATGCGAGAGTCTAGACGTGCTTCCTCTCGCGGCATCACAAAGTGCAGTATTAGAAAAAGTGTACTGATACTTAGCAGTAAAAAAATCATGCCGTCCTCTACAGTACACGCTCCCTTCATCACCCACTTTGAGCGTTGTAGCCAACACCAGAGCACGATCATGATGTTCACGCATGCACACCACGAAATGAGAAGAAAGATGATTACTTGAGCCTTTTTGTGTCTTATACTCATTTGCTGGGTCAGTCACTTTCGAGCATGTTTCCCAGGTCAATGCTGATGTCTGCCGGTATCTCAAACTTCTCACATACCATGAGAAAAGCGACGAGAATCTCCTCCCATACCTGCTTTGTAACAATCAGTCGCGGGACCCCCATTACGTGAAACGCATACTTGAAGTGTGCATCGACCAACTTGCTCACCCAGAAGTATGGGTACAGCGAAGTCTGCGAAAGCGAGAAAAACTCATACAGCGAGCTCTTCATCATGTCTATCATGGTGGGAATGTGTGGGTTGATGCTCAGGTAGGGTGGGGTGACGCCGAGGGAGAGTATGGTGTTGACATATGTGCGACTCGCAGTCGTAATGGCACCCACCAGGTCCCGGTTGAAACCAGCGCACCATATCAAACCAGAGCCCTTTGTCATCTTCAATATTATTTCGAGGCCCTCATTTGAAAGTTCCGGAAACATACCAACTCCCATCATAATCAGATCATACTCGGTCCAGTGCCGAAACTCCCGTCGCTCCATCATCTGGCGGTGCACGGAGCGGTCTATCAAATTGGCATACCCCATCCGCACCACACTCTGCAGGTCGAGAAACTCTTCGAAGCTTGCATATCGCACCTCGGGTGGTTTCGGAATAGAATCGTCTATTGTGTGTGTGCTCAATATCAAACAGAAGCTCTGAACTTTTTTTGGCATTTTTTACTACATTTAAGGTTTGTACACATAATTAACGTTTGAAAAATCACCCCACTGGATCATCAAATTGGCTGTGTTTCTGGTGTTTTTTAACCAGCGCACCGAAAACTACGAGGAGTATACACTGGCATTAATCTTTGTCCTGCACAAGGCGGTGTTTTTTGCATTCGCAGCACCGGCTTTGATGTTCAGCGTCAAGGATCGCACACGCACCTCAAATTTCCTACTACAGTCCTACATGATGCTCACACTCAGTTCCATTCTCATCTTCTCTCTGCTGACACAGTGTCGCCATCTCGCCGCTCTCTTTCTGTTGATACACTTTGACAACCACGTCGTCCGCGTGCTCGACTCTACGCGATTCGTTATTCCACTACAGTCGGTTGCGAAGGGTGCGTTTTTGTTTCTAATGATTTCCTCCATGCTTATATTTCCTCTCGCTGTGCCCCGACAACCCATGGATATCTCACAAGTTTCACTTGCGTTTGGCCTCACATGCTGCGGAGAAGTTCTGGGTGTTCTGATTAACTGCACAGACTTTGCTTCGCGGCAGGTAGGACTGTGGTACGAAAAGCTGTTTACATACTAATCTTGCAGTACTCACTTGTCATTCCAAGCGCGAGTCGATATATCGACGCGACCGTCTCCTCTTTGGACTCGTCGAGTGCTACACCCGCATTCCCTGGCAAAATGGACATCACGTTGTCGCGGAAACAGTTTCCAAATTGGTATTCCTCTTGAAGCAATTCTGTGCTGGTTATAGTTTCCATGCTGGCAAGTCGATTCTTTTGTGTTTCTAACCATCTCCGCACAGAATCCCACGTCGAAAAGTCCATCGCAAATCCACTGTATCCTCGTATTATATCACTCCATACCCTGATTACGGCCATCTGCTCTGAATTCAATTGGGTTTGAATATTCCGCACCCCCACACTTGTTGAGTCAATCATCTTTCCCAGCCTGTCCCGTTCCTCCTTCGAAACATACATCTTCTGAGTCTGCAGCCATATCAGGTAGCAGGATCCGATGCCTTGTGTCAGCATCGCGACGACATCTTCTCCCTTGGAAATTTCATTGAAAAATATTTTTTTATGCTTTTCTTGTAGGGGGTTTGACTCCTCATTGACCTCACCTCTTTTGCGAAGACTTGTCATCCACTCTGATATGCCAGTGCATACTTCCGAGAAATTTCTCTGTTCTTCGAAAATGCCCATTTTCTTCAGGGTCTGCGGCAATAGCGATGCTTTGTCAGACTCCTTCATACCCTCGAGAGATGAAGATACCACCTCATGTACGTTGCCAATATATTCGATACAAGCCTGGGATAATTCCTTTTCATCATCGGAAACATATACATCCATTTCTGACTGACATTTCATTAAGGTAGCACCCAGCATGGAATGTAGTTCGAAACTTCCTTTCACTCCGAGATATCGAACATGAGGACCCGGGGCTTTCTCTAATTTTTGTTCGGATTCTGATAATGATTGTTGATGTTTCTTTTTCAACCTTACAAACCCCTTCAAATCAATGTAGCTCATGGGTTTTAATTTATAACGTTCATGTTCAAAATTCATCAACGCTTTTATTTCAGCTGTACCCCCTCCGGCAACTGCGGCGTTATACACACGCTGCATAAATTCCCAGAGGCTTTCTTTGCTTAATATCTCTTTGTATTGACCTTGGACTGTTGTAGTTTCAAACTTACGACTTAGGAAATTGAAGATTTTTGGATCTTTACCCTCCTGTAGTAGTTTCACGTAAGAGATAGTCTCACCTTCTTTGACAAAAAAATTACGAATCTTCCTTAAAAGATCCTCTATGTTTTCGTTTTCTTCTAAAGATCGTTTTTCTTTCTTATTGCTCAATTTATCCAATTCATAGAAATAAAGGGTGTGTTCCAATACATTTTCCATATCCTGCACCCAGTCGATGAACCCCAACTGGTTTCTTGCTTTCAAGGCGTCTTCGCTTGTAAAACCCTCAAGCCCTTTCACCTCTACAAAGATATCCTCTACACCAGTCTCTACTCCCCAGAAATGTTTTGCTTCAATGTTCCTTCGAATGGAATTTTGAAGTTGTCTGTTTCTTTTTGCCGCGTTTTGTTTCTCATCGGAAGGGGTGAGTTCCTCATTTAACTCCTGATAAACAATATTCACAAGCTGCAGGGCGCAAAGACTCCCAACGTGCCTCATTTTTCCGTGCAGAAATTTCCAGTTATTGCGCACATAGGAGACAATCTTTTCAATAACTACTGGGTGCTCTGCTTCCAAAACACTGAACCACTTTCTGATGACCTCTGGGCAGTGTGGCAAGTGTCCATAGTTTGAATCGCGGGTTTTTTTGATCAAATCCCGCATTTTATTGAGTTCATTATATGTGTTGATAATACCACACCGGAGACAGGCTGATATGCTATTGTCACCAAACTCTTCTTTTATTTCCTTTTTTCTGTTTTCAATTTCTTCGATAAATTTGTTAATGATAGTCTCATCCCCTTGCAAATCGCCAGGATCCATCGTGCCTGACAATTTCCACGCCATACGGTTTAAAAATGCCACAACATCGAGCTCCCATTGTCTGCTTCCATACAACAACATGGTGTGTCTATAATTCCCAAATTCTTGCTGGTTTGTAATTTCATCAAACACTTCTTCAGTTTCGTCAAAGTTATGTGCCACTATGGCTCCTGTAGAATTTGTTACCGAAGCTTTTCCCTCCTGATATTGAAGATTCGTAATATATTGTCTGCGGATACAAGCAAGGGTATATAGACACACATATTTGAGTGTTTTTTCCCTGTCACTTGTAGTTTTCTGTACGTGATTTTTGACCTCTCGTTCAAACTGTTCGAAAAAGAATCCATACCTACGTGTTGTACTAGTTTTCAGCCATCCTTGCACTTTTTCACTGGGTTTTTTGAGATGAGGTACATCAAACATTTGTTGTATGAAACGTGCATACGGTTCTTTTGCCAATTTAAGTTTTTGCCCAAATTCCGAATCTTGTTTCTGCAAGTCACGCTGCAAAATTTCGTCATACCTAGTTAGATATGGTTGAGGTGGTTTAGCATCTGATTTTATACCATATGCTTTGAGTGCAGTAATTCTTGCGCCAAAAACGCCCTTGTAATAGCAATCTCTCCACTGTTTCAATTCGGAGAACTCTCGAAAGTCTGCTACAGGCATCAAAAGTACATTTCTTTTCTTGAAGCTTGTATTTCCCAGTATAAGTTCAATTGTTGATTCTATCGTGCCTTTTTCATCGCCATTTATGCCCTCGACGTTCGGCTTGGGCAGTCCCATCTGAACCAAAAGGTGCATGGTGTTGAGTCTTTCCAGTGGTTCTTTGACAAATTCAAATGTGTTTCCCAGATCAATGACGTCCCCGATATCAAGTTTACCTACTTCTTGTTTGATGATACCGACTACAAATGATCGTTCCAGTAGATCATCCATCTTATGAAGTTCTTGGAGTTTTTTCTTATCTGATTCGTCTATTTTTCTGAGAAGTCCCTTTTCAAACAAAAATTTTAACAAGTGCATTTTCAGTGATTTCATATCAAGAAGAGGGTCTGGGTTTATGCTTGACTGGCTGGTACTGGTAGTATCTTCGTTCTTGTCCAATAAATCCTTCCAAGAACCTTCTTTTCCGTCTTCTGGATTTATTCCCATAATTTCCGTCCAGCCCTCTACGCTTTTAAGGTCATAATGCTTCTCTATTTGTTCCGTCGACACCATCTTCCATAACGAACCATCCACACGCTCATTTACAATGTAACCTTGTTCTATGGCTACCCTGATATTTTGATTCATCTCCTTCAACGCATTTCTAACTCCATAAGATGGTAGGAAACCAGACAATGAAAGTATATCAATTGCCTTTTTACCCTGCTTCGCTAATTTTTTGAGTTGTTCCTTCTCTTCATCGGTTTTATTAGATTTATCTATCTCGCTATTGATGTACTGCGTTCTGCTCATTTCCCTCGCCTTTTTACAACTACCATCTGATAGACCATGCCACTCTCCACACACAGTACACAATACTTCCGTCATCTTAATAACCTTTCCATTTTTGGTTTTCTTTTGTTTTGATCTCGTGTGTAGTCCTAATTGCGCAAGTGCCCGTCTACCCCCGGTCCAGATATTCTCATTGTCGTAATCAGTATCCCAATCATTCGCTTCTTCATGCACGTCACTCTTGCCAGACCTGTTACTTCTATCATATTTTGGGCCAAAATTCAACTTCAGTCTGTCTTGCAGGGATAACTTGAAGTTTGGATGTTGTTCTGATTGGTTTTCATGGGCCTTCCGTACATCGTCCTGGTACCTCTGCTCGTCCCTCTCTGCCAGTTTGTGTATAATTTCAACGTCCGCTTCAAATTTCATCATAGATTCTTCGGCATCATCACCCAGTTTTTCGAAGATGATCTTCGAAACTCGAGGGTCTTCTTTACTTATTGCGTCAACATCTCCAACGCGCCATTGCAGTAGAATCAAATACCCCCAGTCCACAAAGGTCAAACAGGAATTCATAACATTCTGGTCATATTTTCCAAATATCGAATCCAAAACAACCTCTTCACATTTTTCAGTATTTTTCGATGCCGGTCTGAAACGTTGTTCTTTGAACGCAGACGGCTGCCATGTTCTATACCGACATTTCAATTGACCCCTCTTTGGAAACAAAAGCGCACCCGGTCCCTTTTCTTCAAACCACATTCGAAAGTTCATCCAGTTGGTGCACCACTCCAAGGTGTAAATGTCCTCTCCCAAAGATAGCATTGAATGGTGAAGTGCATTCAGGATTGATTCCCTTTCCAGTATGTAAAGAAATAATTTTTTGACTGCGTTTGTCTGTACGTGTTCAGTGTCTTTCATATCCTCGTCTATGCAAATTCTTAAAGTTTCCTTGGCATCTTCTTTGAGGTCGTTTATTGAGTTTGTCTCCATTTTTGGATCTACAATCGCATTACACACCTTCATGTATGCGGCAACAACTCTGCGCGCGCGACCCTTCTCCAGCCGACGTGCTGCGCGCCGGAACTGGTGGGCCAGCGACTGTGGCTTGTGCACCCGCGACTTGAATGCTTTCTCCCACCACTCGTGGTGCTTTTCCATCAGACTATCAATTTCTTTCTTGCATAGATTGTAGAAATAATGGTCGTGGTTGATCTTCGAAGGCCAACTTTCTCGGAAAGAGCCATGGTACACCCACTTACACCGCACTGCCCAATACCACATGGTAAACTCGAATCTCGAGACGTCTCTACCGAGCAAAAGAATGTCCCCAAACTTTTGCACTTCATCATAGACCTTTTCTCTCGACAGAAGCATCGTTTCACTGCTTTCTTCATCTCGCTCCAACTTTTCAATGGTCTCTGGTTTATAGGTATCAGATTTACGGGTTTGAGGTGCGGAGGGAATTGCTGGCGGAAGGAACTTATTATCCCCATGCCTAGTTGGATCACCAGAAAAGTCTGTTTTTATTACAGAAGCGCGATCCACTCGTGCGGAAATTACACTACATCAAATCTATTTAAATACACAATATAAAATTATCAGGCATCGAGGCTCTCGCGCATTCGCTTGTTTCCTACGCTCTTCATGCCAGGTGCGTAGTGTAGGTCGCAATAGAATTTCACCACCCCGTTCTCCTCGGATGAAATCCACTCATCCAGGCTATTCACCTGCGACAGATTCCAGTCCTTCTGTTTCACCACACCCAGGCGCACGGAGTAATGCTTCTGCTGTGGTTTCGACATGCTCAGCTTCACGTGTGATTCCTGCTGCGAACCATCAACGTCGGGCTGCATGTTAATTTCCGTAAGCACTGACATCATGCTGGAAGGATCTTCGCCACACACCACCTTGCTGTCACGCTGCACACAAATCAGGTACTCTTCGTCGCCAGACTTTAGAAGCTTGATGGAGATTTCATTCTTGTTGCTCAAAATGTCCTGGTTGTCTGGCCAGTAGCCCAACTTTGTCATGCTGTGCAGCCCCAACAGCTTGTTCTGGTCAATCACTACCAGCAGAGCTCTCTTCAAAGCAGCATCCACCTCAGAGCCGTACGTAATTCCATTTACTACCGGGTCCTTCACAAGCACCGAGACTGCCTTACACGCAAACGCGATGTCCATGAACCTCCTTGCCACATTTATGTCGAAATCTGTATTATTATCCTGGTACAGTGCGCGCTTGAGCACGGTTTCATTGACGACAATATCATTCTCGGAATTGCTGAATACGAGTCCTCCGTTCTCGCCACACGAGCACCACCAACCTTCGTCCGGGCTGATCTGACAATAACTCGCCCTGCGCATTTTCGTACAATTCTGAAGTGACTCGCACTCGCAGACTCCCCTTTCCACATCCTTGTAACCTTCAAACGAATCTGGAAATGAATTGAAGAAGGCCCCTGATACCGCCGTGTCTGCAATGATCATCACCCTGACAATGTTAACAAGACTGCCCTTCGTTGCCTGCTCCTTGTTTTTCGCCCTGATGTGTAGAACAACAGGGCTTCCAACCTCCAGTACAGGTGGCACGAGAGTCCCCTGCTGTGAATAAAAAAAGAAGCCCGAGCTATCTTGTGCTTTCGATGATGCGAGGTTTACGATGCCATTGCTCTCTTCGTTATCCTTCACGTTGTCGCTTGTAACAAACCGCGACAGAATCATACCAGGTACAATGTTAGCAGATAGCATTTTTTCGACACCCTCTTCGGTAGTGTACGAAGTTACGCGAACACCCTTGTCCTTGTTGCTCATCGCCTTCTCGAAACTATGCATCATAATGCCATCGGATGTCTCTTCGTAAAGTGGCAGTAGATCCTTTTTATCTTTGACCTTCTTGTTGTTTTGATACGGCACACTACTGAAACCAACCGGCCCAACCTTGGTGACCAGAAAGTTCACAATGTACCAATCCTTGCCGTCGGCAAGTGTTTTAAAGGCAGTATCAGATACCGGAACTCGCTCTAGCACGACAGCGTTAACTTCGATGTCCGGGTTGCCTCGAGCACTGAAGACTCTCCCGAGAGTCACCTCATTCTGTGACTTGGGACTCATATCGCTCAGGACCTTGTCAAACATTTTTCTATGCATGCGTGCTTTGTTTGTATTGAAGAAGGGCCTTTATTTCAAAGTTTTTTAGCAAGTCTTTATTTCATTTTAGAAGACTTACCTCTTATGTTATTATACTATATATATATATATATATATATATATATATTATTTATTATTTATTAATATATTAATATATATATATATATATATACATATAGGTATACCAATAATAAACAGAATCTCTGGGCCCCCGAGTCTCCCCGTTTTGGTAAGTTCCCCCCCCCCCCCCTTTTTAGGCCTTTTTAGGGGGGGGGGGGGGGTTTT
>Ga0194029_1000060_pt1 | contig 15610 bp, 26 predicted proteins | sample IW18Oct16_MG_FD_140360 | JGI IMG/M metagenome (GOLD analysis project Ga0194029, IMG submission 140360) | Freshwater microbial communities from the Broadkill River, Lewes, Delaware, United States - IW18Oct16_MG | ecosystem: Environmental > Aquatic > Freshwater > River | place: USA: Delaware... | reverse complement strand
GCTTAGATAAGAAACGGGGGATATTGCATCCCCCTTTTTATTTACTTTATATGACCAGGATCTACTGCATTAAGAGTTTCTTTCCATTTTAAAGCCCTAAGATATTTCTTAGTCGGCTGGTCCCATCTATTTAATTGCTCTCCTTCTTCTATTACCTTTGATGTTGTTGTAGAGAACAACCATTCTTTAGGAAATCTTCCATAATGAATAGTACCATAAGTTATATTAAATATAAAGTCAAGAACTATTCCGGGGATCAACATAACATATAGTGTTATGTATATAGATTTAGGCATATAAACTATTGTCAAGTTTTTTCTCATCCTATTAAATGATCCAATAGCCATAAACCATATAACAAGATAACCCCACCCTACTAAACTGTACGCGATGATTTGAACCATTCTAAATAATCCTTATGTATCATTCCATATTTTAATACTAATTCTATAGCGCTAATAATTACTTTGTTTTCTTCATCAAGCAAACAATCATCATGCCATTGCTTTAGAGTTTCGACAGTAATAACGTCCATTTGATCTGCGTCTAAATCAATCTTCATTTACAAAATCTTCAATCAATGGAAAAATAGGTGCTATTGCTTCTGCACATTGTTTAGCTACCTCCATATGTTCTTTCTGTGTTCCATTAGAACTTCGCAAGTTTATATAATGTATCCAGCTACGCAACGTTCCGTTCATATACATTCTGCTAGGAGTCATACCTTCCGGTAATACCGCTCTAGCTTGTTCTTTTGCAATACCTTTGTCTAAAGCCCATTTGTAAGCTGTGTTAGCAGCATTCCAAGCATTCTCTTGTTTAACCCTCCATTCCTCATGTATAGGACCGTCTTGTAATCTAACAGAGTTTTGTCTGTTTTTTATATCCTGACCTCTTGCCTCTTTGTACATTACATCTCCTAAAACCTCTACAGAAGCATAACGCTGGCTAAACTCTTGAAAAGAAAAAGATCTATGCCTAAGTATTTGCCTGGCTATGTCCCGTGTAGTCTCTATCTCTAAGCATAGGCTAACCATTTCAAAAGGACTCCAGTGCTTGTGTTTAATAAGATACTTTATTAACTTGTCACTTTCTGTTGTTGACGTTTGATTTTTTGGATTAGACACTCTAGCTATATAAGCTATCTCTTCCATTAAATTGCTGCCACTCCAGTTTATTAAATTAACTGACATCTACTATCTCACATGCTCCTGCTACACAAGCAAGCTCTTGGCTTGAAGTAGTTCTATCAGAGTCTTCTTGAAAATTAATAAAATCTGCATTAGGCATAATAGATAGAAGCTCTTCATACTCCTTTAATGATATTTCTTCATAGGGCGCCTGTGCATACACATGGTCAGACTTAGGCAAGAAACTAATACCGCTAACTCTATCAAAATTATTCCAAACCCAAGTACCTGCCTCCATATACTCATTATCTGTATAAGATATAGTTACACTAGGCTTATGATCACACCAGTGATCTTGGTATATCTTCCATAGTTTTAAATGCTCAATAGCAGTGTATTGTTTTGCATTACCAGGTGCTTTAATAGGAAATTCAAAAACTATAGTTTCTGGATTATAAGAGTCTTGCGCATGAGGAAAGTTTGCTTCTATCATATATTGCGTTAAAGGGTCTTTCTTATCACCACGAACTCTACGTATGTAGTAAGGGGCATGTCTCGCATGAATCCCCGATGCTGAGTTCACTAACTGGCTCACTGTCCCAGAGGGTTTCACACAAGTTATTGCAGAACTGGAGGGTACCCCCAGTAGAGAGGCGTAACTCTTGTTGGCCTCTACCGCTCCCCTCCTCAGTTTTTTCAATAGATTTTCTAGACTTTGATTGTCTTGATCCCCTAGAATTTCGTGGTCCGCTATCCCTGTCAAAGAGACTCCTAGTAGACGCTCCTCTTCTGTGTTTCTTTTCCATATCTTCCTTAATATTTTAAACTCTGTAAGAGTGGACTGTAGTGTGCCTAAAAAAGTAGCTATCTTTACTTTACGCTCTAAGTCTTTAGTACTATCCCCTTCTCGTACAACTACTTCTGATAAGTTACAAAACTGATTAGGTCTAAGTATAATTTCAGAGCAAGGGTTTGTACCCCAGTCGTAACCCGCCTCTCTACGACCTGTGGCCGCTACTTGGTAATTGGCTGCTGCTCGATTGAACACACCTCTTTCACCGCTCTTACTTCTGTACAGTGAAAGCCACTCATCCATAAAAGTTTCTAAGTCTGGCTTTTCTGTATAAACAACAGAGTTATTAGCTAAAGAACGCTGTGGGTGTGCTTCATAAAAATTACCGTCTTTAGCATGACGCATTCTGTTTGAACTTAAATTACTTAAAGAAATTAAAGCGGATCTTCTTACACCACCGACAACTACAATTTCAGCAATTTTACAACATAAGTCATGGCACTCTAAATCATTAAGCTTTCGACCTGTAGCCTCTTTAAATAAAGCTACAGTAAATTTAAATAAATCCTGCAAAGGAGCAGGGCCGGAAGCTCTACCGCCGAAAGTCTTTAGCCGAGCACCCGCAGGGCGTACATTAGACACATCCCAATTAGGGATCTCACCTGCATACAGCATAGCAAGAAGCTGTTTAAAAGCTATAGCCCATCCTTGTTTAGAGTCGGCTACGTTAATAACAGTTTCGCTGTAATTCATTTGCTCTGCTACTTCAGGTAGCTTTTGAATAGCATTTCGCTCTACACTAAAACCAACACCTGTGCCGCACATAAGAATATAAAGAAGCTCGTGAAAAGCAGCTACGTTATCTATTGCTAAGTAACTACAGTTGTAGCCTGCTACATTCTCTCGCTCAAGAGCCGGACCGGCAGTCATTAAAACTCTCATGCTAGGCATAACTTCTAAATTTAAAATAGCATTACGGGCTTCTTTTAAATCCTTATGTAAACTTTCATCAACCCTAGCTTTCCAGAAATTAATATACCTATCAACTGTTTCTTCCCAAGTCTCTCTTCTACCTTCTTCTTCTAAATACCTAGCGTATCTAGACAAAGCAATATATTTTTGATAATTATCCATTTACTAATCCTCTTTACACACTTCTTTTATAGCAATCCATTTTTTATGAGCTTTATTTACTTTATCAAGTTCTCTTTCTAATTCAAATTTTCTTTGCTCAAGCTCTTCGACTTTGTTGCTGGCGTAGGCTTCTGTGTCTTCATCAATTGATCTTTGTTCTTTTGCTTTGTATAAATTAACATCTTTACTATTATGTACGTCGTCGCTATTACTTGTATTATTACTGCCAACAGCGGGGCTGTTTCCATACCCTTCCCTCCTTGCTTTTTTCTTTGCTAAAATTTCTTCAGTATTTAATTCTTGTTTGTTTTTTATCCTGCTTCTAACTATATTACACCACCCATTTACAGTATGTAAATCAGCACTACTAGGAGCTCCTGCTTCTACTAAAAGCTCCTCCCCTACAAAAAACTTCCACTTACCGTTTGCTATAATAGTGCTACTCATAATTTGCTGGTCAGAATCATAGTCTATACCAATTGAGGTTACACTCATAAACTAACTACCTCTGGTTTTTCTGCATATTTATCAGCAAGCCTTTGGCGACTCCAAGACCCGCACCCTTGACACTGATAACGCTGAAATACACTTACTTTAGTACGGTGAGTACCGCGTTTTTGAAGGTGAACAGAACCACAGGTAGGACAGTCTTTAACGTTATTAATGTTTGTTGGGTGGTTTTTAACCCAACCTTTTAACTGCAAATATATATCTTCTAATACTTTTATATCTTGCCTGTTATATTTTTCCATTAAAGCCTGTGCTTCAGGCTTGCCTTCCATAACGTCTATCCATAATTGCATACCACCTGTTTCAGTTTTACCTGCCAAACCAAGCATTTGAGCAACACTGTCCATTCTCCCATGAAACAGTCTAAAGTTCCTTTTAACTACTTTATACATGTCTATGCTTTTGTTAGGTGGAGGTGGGGCAAGATCTAGCTTCATAAGTTCCGTATTTAATACAGGAACATCAAACTTATCGCCATTGTAAGTTAGGATAGCATCAGCCTCCATTAACATAGCGTGAAGTCTTTCTATGTAATGCATACCATTAATTGTAGGCTGCCATTCTGCACCAAAATAAACAGAGTTATTACCCACCCACTTAGCCGCCCAACATATAACTCTACCGTGTTCTACCACTTGTGTAGGCGCCACGTTTTGTTTCCAGGCAGACCATACATAAGCGGTAGTAGGTCTAGTTTCTAAATCAAAACATAAAATTTTCATACTAAACTTCTTTTACCCATTCTTGTTTAAACAAGTCTTCTTCTAAGAAAGTGAAATCAGCCTGACCGTCTTTAACACGGTAAACACCAGATGCTATTTCTCTAGCAAAAAACTTATACCTGCCGCCTAATCCAGCAAAAGACAGCCCACCTTTTGAGTGATCAGTTATAACTATTTCAAGTGGTTTTGTTTTCATTAAGTATATATTCCTTTAGTAACTCAGCGTAATGAATAACTTTGTCAAGATCTTCTATGCCGTCTTTATGTTTATGCTTATGCCTAGTTATGTATTTAACAATATTAGCCTCACAAAAACCTAATTTGTTAGCTAGTATATATTCTATAGGTTGGATTGCATTGTCTATGTAATGACTACCACCTACTTGTCTTTTTTTAGCGCTTTGCTTAGAACTCATAAAACCACTCTATATCTTTTGTTTTTTTATTAAACACGCCAGGTATTACTTCCTTGCAATACTTGTGTACATACTCAGGCCCTGTTAACTGACTGCCTCTTAGTTTGTTGCCTGATTCAAAGACAATCCTAAGACTAATGCCTTGCTTGACACACTGTTTCGAGATGTAACGGAAAAGTGTCCTTTTAGCTGGTTGCCAGTATCCTTTAAGTTCGAGGAGATAACCTCCTTTGACGTTTTTGGTTTTATCTCCCATAACATATAGATCTGAGGTATATGTCCTTTTTTGAAGTACTTTGTCGCCGCTACAGTCCAAGCACAGGCCATTTCTGACGGGTGTGCCGTAATCAACGGTATCACGTCCGTCGCACCTTCTGATATCATATCCAGAACTTTGTAAGGAGGTGTATACAAGCCACTCAAATCTACTGTCCCACTCTCTTCCTGTGTCATCAACCCACCTTTTATCTGCTCTTTTAAACCCTTTTCTATACCCACCCATCTTTAACCTCTATGTCCATTGTTTCTTCTGGTTCGTTTGGTGGTGTCCATAATTTGTTGGCTGTATCCTGCATCCAAACAGCCCTTGCTGTTTGTATCGCAAGGTCTTTAACATCCATGTCTTTATATGGACAAGAAGGGTGCTCTAAAGAAACAGCATAAGCCTCTATAACTTTATCCCATATTTTAGGCTGCGTTAAACCATCCTCATACCAAGAATCTACCATTTTCTGAGCAGTCTTTTGGCCTATCTTCCAAACACCTAATATGTTGTCTGCATTGTCACCAGACAAACATTGCTCCCAGAAAAAACGCTGTGCTTCTTCTGGGTCAACTTCATATTCTACAGCTTTAGTGTAATTCCAATGTAACCCTGGTATTTGATCTAAATCTTTATCAGGAGAGCATATAACTACAGGCTTAGAAGACTCTTTAGCATCAAGGGCTAATTGATCGTCAACTTCTTTACCGTCTACAGTTATAGCATCCCAATAAGTTATCATGTAATCCACAATAGAATCGTAATGATAAGGTTTTGCGGTTTTTCTGTTGCCTTTATACTTTTGAACGGTATACACAACATCTCTGAAGTTAACCCCATTACCTTTAACATAAACCCGCATGTTCTTTCCGTACCTGCTTTGTATCTCAGTCAATTTGTTTTTAACTACTCTAAGACTGTACTCTACAGGTAAGGGTGTAATACATAGTTCTTTATCAATCATTTCAAAGTCTTTATTAGAGTCTAAGAAAAACTTAATATCAGATACAGAATCAAACCTCATTGTATGAAGGTTTCCCGCAGCATCCTCCATAACAGTGTCGTAACTTCTTTGTTCTCCCGCGTATCCTGCTAGGTAAATCATTCCGTCTATGTCTACAAGAACAAGTCTATTCATCTCAACCCTCACTCGGTATCAAAAAGGAGGCAGACCTATATCTGCCTTTTCTTTTTCTTCTTCAAACACTTCTATTGACTCGACAAACTTAGCTTGGATAGCAAGCAAGTAACCTAATGTTTCTGAGAAGAAAGAATTTTCATGCTCAACTACACCAGTGTGTTTGTTTTTAACTACATACACATAGCCTGTGTAGTCAATAATTGAAGATTTTTCTACATCAACGTAATAATCTTTTGTTTGAAAAGGTTCTAAAAACTCACTACCAGTCATCTACATTATCCTCAGAAATCTCTTCTTCTAAATCTGGTAGAGCAGGTGGTGTGTTTTCTTTAACGGCGCCTGAGTCTGCTACTTTCTCTAACACCCGACTAACATCCAACGAGTCCTCAAACAACTCAACTCTAAGCTTGTTAAACAAATGCATAAATTCATCGTAACGTTTTGCCTTGTTAGCCTTACTGCTGGCTGCTGATAGAGGAAGGGCTTCAATGTCTGCCATTTTGCAAACCAAGGTAGCTGCTACATTAGAAGCATTACCCCACTGCATACCACGCTCCCTATCACCACTATTGTAACCAGAGCTACGGGGGGCAGCAGAAGGATTAGCGCTGCTTGAATCCATATTACCGCTTCCAATAACTTTGAAGTTTTTGACATCTTTTCCATACTGACCCTCCTCAAACTGAACCTTGATATTGTCGCCTTCATTCATCTCAGGCTTCTTAAAACCAAAACTATACCACTCACCATGGATCACGGCGCTGTACTTAGTCCAAGGACCACGTTTGCCTTGACCTGTCTTTGTGTGGATCTTTTCTACCAAACCTTCCGTTACGTTGCTCATTGAGCCTCCTGAATTTTACTTTGTGTAATGTTAAATGATACCTCATCGCCTTCGGACCAATGCGATCCCCAAGAAATTTCAGTACCTAATGGCATACCTTCCATCATTTTTAATACAGACTCTCCATAAACACAACCTATGAAGCTGTATACTTTTTGCCATGAAAGAGTAACTATAAGCTTATAGTCGTCTAGATAATCTTCATGTATTTCTGCTAAAACACTGTCATGCACAGTATTAACTAGAATCATTTTGTCTTGATAACCATTAACCCTAATCAAGTGCCACAGTATTGTTGCTTGAATAGGGATGATATCAGCAGTAGCAAACGATTGAATAGGCAGGTTAAAGATTTGTGTCCTTTCTTTTATCCAGCCTCTACTATCCGTTTTTATGTGAGGCCAATAAGTTCTCAGCCCCCAAGGAAGTATTACACGCTTATTGTACTTAGCTTCAGACAACCATCCTTCCTGCGTTTTAACTAACTCTTTATAACGATCATTAAAAGCTTGGTAATATCTTTTCTCTCCCTCGTTACCTGACTGCCCTCCAAACAAAGGTTTGAAAGTATGTGCTTTAGCAGCAGTTCTTTGTTTTTTTGTAACCTCCTCTTCTTTTATTCCATTTATGATTGACGCACTTCTCCTATGTGGATCAAAAGTTATGTCATTTATATCTGCCTTTATAGCAGGATCATTCCCTACTAAACCAGCAACCCTAAATTCTAAACCGCTACCGTCTTCTTCAGTAAACAAATAACCTGGGCGACTAGAACAAAACATACGCTTATATTCTCTAGGTTGATTCTGAAATTGAGTGGCGCCTGATTTCTTTTTGCCTTTATCATCAACTACATGGTCGTACTCAATCCTCATACCGCTACTGCTTAACCTGTGGGTAGCCGTCACTGTCTGATTAAAATTAGCATAAAATTTACAGCCCATTTGATTACATACCGCTATGTAAAAGTCCAAGTATTTTGTAATTCTTTGCTTAGATTTGTTCCAGTTAAAATACAGCTCTATAAATTGCTTTTGGTCTTTGTTAGTAGCTTTTAACTTTTCCATCGTAATGATGTTTGTAGAATATTTACCACTAGCAGTTCTTATGGGCTTGCCTTTTTTATCCCTCAATTCATCAAATCTTAATCTTTCATACAAAAACACACCCAATTGATCACTAGAAGTAGGACTTAAAGCACCCATCGTTTTTTGCAGTTGAATTAAAAAAGTATGTTCTTTTAGAACTTCTTTTTGATACTCCTGTTCGACACGGTCTTTATCTAAAGTCATTCCTTGCTGCTCCATGTAAGCCAAGACTGGTGTAAAAGCACATCTAACATACTGAACACCTAGTCTGTTTGTACGGAACAAATGATCTCGCTGATTTAAAAATAAAGTTTCAGTTGTCTGAACGTCTTGAATACAGCGACCTAGTAACCAAGCTTTAGGTATCTCGACAGGGTTGACGCCTGCTTTCATCATCTTATCAACTACAGGGTCTTTGCACCGACCACCTCGGCGCCTTACACAAGCATCTAAAGAAGTATCATAGGTCATGTTACCACTTAAAACATACTCTGCAATTTTAGTACAAAACACGGGTCTGCTACCTATGTCATAACCACACCTTAGCAACCAGCCTAGCTCGTACTTACTGTTGTGGGCTACAACAACTTCAGATACTTCTAAATGCTTAATTAAAAAGTCTAAAGCATATTCATTACCCCACACAGAATAAACCTTCTGCTCCTCCTCAAAACAAGGATGACCTGGGCCTAAACTCCAGCAAGCTAAAAGCATTTGGTTTTGCTGATGCACAGGGTGACCATAGTCACCATAACTTGTATCAATTTCAAAATCTAAACATAGATAATTTCCGCTCATAAAAATATTAGAGTCCGGTTTATCTATGTATCCCAAGTCATTTATCATTTGATTTTTAAGGTTTCTATCTGTTTTTTAAGCTTAGTTTCTCTAGCGTTAGCCGCAGCAAGCTGTCGATTCGCCTTGCTTAACTCTGCTTTTAACTCTGCATACTGCTCATTGTCTGCTTTTGCAAAAACAATTAAAGCATCCATTAGCGTATCTACGCCCATTTCAGATCCATTGTACTGCTTACCCCAGCGCTCTTTCTGGGTTACAACATGATTAAGTATATCAACCGCTTGAGCGTAACTTAAATCTCCATTAGTTCTCACTATAATGCTCCTCTATAGCCCTATTTCCGTGCCGTTTACTTAGCTTCCGCCAGTTTTCTTCTAAAACTTCTTGCCTAGTTATCCCTGTTTGCTGTCTCAAAGCCTCTATATAAAACTCTAGATCCCCCATCTCTCTAATTAAATCTTCCCTTGCATATTTCTTGCCTGTGAACACTATTTTCTTAGTTAAATCTAGAATCTCACCAGCCTCTCCTGCAATACCAGTTGCCGCATGAATCAAACCAAAATCATTTAAATAATTATCTACATCATTTTCATGTGGTATGTTTTTAAACATAGTATTAACAAATTTACCATAAAACGTATCTATCATCTGACCGTACTTAACCTCTTATCAATTTCAACATAAAACCCTTCGTGGCTATCATCGCTATCGCTATTTTTGTTTTTACAAATACTAATAGCTCTACGACCGTGAGCATCCAAGTCGCTGTTCTTACCTACTCCCAACAAAACATCAACGGCGCCAGCTAACCCCGTTCGGTTAGAATCAATGTCAGACATGGTTAACCACTCAGGCGGCTCTTGCCCGTGCCGCTCTGTTTTATCACCAGCTTGTGTTACAGAGACTGCCAAAAAACTGTACTTACCAGCCATGTTTCTAAATTTCTCTCCGAGAATCGTAAGCTTTTGCGTAAAATTACCATTAGCTACGGGATGGTCAATACCTCTAATTTGGTCAAGGACCACTACGTCTGGCTTTGTATCTTTTACAGCGTCCTCAATTTCTGACAAGGTGCCTGGATACATCCTGCATATGTAAAGATTGTCAAAACCAGAATCTCTAGCAGCGGACATAGCAGCTTGTTTATTTGCAAGGTAATCATCATTGCTCATTTTGCTCAAATTATTGATAATTCTTTTTCTAGGCTTGTAGGTTGACTCCTCGTTGCCTACATAAAGAACACGCAAATTTTGTTTTAAAAAACTAGACACCATATTAACTGTAAATAAAGTCTTACCTGATTCCGGTCTACCAAAGATCAAAATGTGATCACCTCGAATGCAGCCCCCTGCCAGTTTGTTATTTAAACGTTTCGGTGCGATCTTTATTAAGTTGCTGCGATCAAGTAGCTGGTCCATTTCTGAATCATCCATTGTCCACGTAATCTCGCTTCTACCCAAATCAGTAGCAGATTGCAATTGTGTATATTCCTCTAAAATTGCAGGTAACTTTTTTTTGTCTCTGGACTGAATAACTTGGCACAACTCATTACCTTTAACGTACCTTTTCAATTCTAATAAATTGCTTACTACGTGTGAAGGGCTGTCACATTCAGGTATGTCTCTAATCCAAGACTTTAAAGAATCCAAATGATTTTCAGGTAACTCGCGGTCTGCTCGATCTAATAAAATAGACATGTCAACGTGGTTGGCAGAACGGTCCAACGAATACCAGTCTGAAATCAAAGGCAACCACATCTGAGCTTGAGGTGATAATTCGGTTGAAGATATATAATCTTTTACTTTGTCGTAAGCCTCTCTACTCTGTAGCACAGCAGAAATAACTTTACCATCTAACATAATACTTCCTTATGTGCCCCTAAAGGGCACTAACTTGCTGGGTCAAGTCTTCTAGACTTACCAACTGGTCGCTAGTTGAACCGCTCCCTAGTATATTATCGATTTTATCGATACCATAGTGATATAATATTTAGTTATAAGAATACTTCTTTTTTAAAGACTGTATACCGGCTTGCTCTAAACTTATAACGTAACGTCTTGAAAAACCTAACATATTTCCAATCATTTTATGTGTCAATCCATCAAAATATCTCAAAACTAAAACGTTTTTTTCATTAGGGTTAAGCTTACTAATTTTTCTATACAGCTCTAAACATTCGTAAGAATGCTCTCCACTGTCTATCAATAATCCGAAATCCTGCTCAGTCAGTTTATCAATATCCGAAAAAAAAGGAGCGTTAGAAGAAGTTACTCCTCCCTTGTTCCATTCCTTACGGTTTGAGTCCAATATACGACCGCGAACTATAATCCATATGTAAGTATTGAAAGTAGACTTGCTGGGTTTCCAAGTTTTCAATGCCTCACCTACAGCTAAATAACCTACGGCTTCTGCCTCTGCTTTTTCTATGGTCAACAAGTTTACTGCTTCTAACTTTCTGACTATCTTGTGTACAAACTGCGTCCCATGAAGCCAGAGCAAATCAATGCTTTTCTTGTCTCCTTTGAAATGAGCTTTTGCGGCTTGGGCTTTTGTTAACATCATAAAACTTCCTTGATAAATTCTTCACTCAAATCTTTAGGGTCAGACCTACTTTGCATCAAGCGAATGTTCAAGAGCACTCCCCATCTCTTGATCTGATCAAAAGCTTGGTTTTTTGCATCAGAATCCAACCAAAGTACAACCTCAGTGCAAAAACCGCAATTAGCGATTTCTTTAGCCAAGGACGGAGTTATAGAAGTTCCGAAAAGAGACACAGCGACATAATTGCTTTGAAAGACTTTTAACGCAGAGATGTAATCCTCCACCAAAACAACAGTTTTAGTCTCAGGATTTTCGGGGACTAACCAAGCCGCTTTAGAATCCTCTTGACGGTCTTTGTATGTCAAGCCTTTGGGCTTGCTCTTGTCCCCAAGCCTCACCGCTTTGATGTTTTTCCATTGAGGCTGTCTGATGTGCCATCCTTTACGTGAGCCTGTCGGACCGCATATCTCAAAAGCATATTCATCCGCTTCTGTGACATAAATACTAGAAAAAGTAGAAATTCCCCAAGTTTTAAAGAAAAAGAAAATGTCAACAGCGTCTAGCTTTTTGAGGCTCTCTACTCCATTGTAAGGCCTACTTTTTTTAGCCTTCGCATTACCTTGTGTTGGGCTATAAAAGGCGCTATCAGATCTTACAAAACCGCTGGCGCCGCATTTACCTCTAAAACAGTTATAAACAAAACCTTCATCAACTCTTTTTACGCTAAACTTGTTCTCGTGCAAAACCTTACAAAAAGGGCATCTAATGCTTTCCGATTGCCCGTCAATTGGCAAGTCTGCACCCGCCTCAATTATGAAGGTTTTTGTTATAGGGTCTAACTGTAAACGCTCAGACATATCTACTCCTCTATGGGTATATCAAAATACCGGCAATAATGATTATAAAACCAATTTCTAAGGATAATAAGCTTATCAAAAACCCAATTGTAAAAAAAAGCGTCGAAATTAAATTTCTACAATAATTTATAAAATCAATCATTTTCTAATCTTTCCAGCTAGTATGGTCTTGTGTCTCGGGCAAGTTTGCATCAGCACGCACGTCTCGGTCATATTGATACGCTCTTAAAATATCTATAAGTGTGTCTAAGTCCTCTCCGGTATCTATAACCAAGTTAAAAGGGACAAACTTTGTAATTCCTGTATCTACAATAATTTCCGTGATTACAGTTATAGAAAGTTGACCTGCAATTTCTGTTACGGTTGGAGACCCCTGATCTTGTCCGGTCAATGCATTAAATCTCATTTTCAACCCCTCTTTTTTTAAGAATGTTTGTTAGATCAACTGCTTTTATGTCCCATTGCACCGCAACTGCTGTGTGCGGGTAGCCTGTCTTTTTTATATACTCAATCAAATTATCCTCCCACAATCGAGTTTTTCGCTTATGCCATATCTGATATGCTGAAGTTTTCAACGCTTGACTGGTTGCGATCTGCAACCGCTTGCTATCTTTTATCATTTATAAAATCCTCTTTTACGTAATTAAAAAAGTCTTTGAAATAAAGGCAAAGCCCAGTGAAAATAAAACCTGCCGATAAAATCAACAAAAAAATAAACTCATTGTGCATCACATGACTCCTCCTCTTAAAAACAAAGCTAGCTCTAAAGTCACGTACATCGTAAAAATAAAACCTACGCTTAACAAAATCAATCTTTTAACTTCTTTCATTCTTAACTCCATTGTGTTGTCATAATTTTTTAAATAATCGTGCAGATCATCAATCGCACGCTGCTGGTAGTCTCTCAACATATCTTTATCTCTCTCGAAGTTGGTTATTCAATACAGCCCAAGCCTTCGCTGATGTCGGTGGCACTACTCCGTTCCCCAAGAGCCTAAGTCTGTCCACCCTGTCGGCACACCCATCAACCACTCGACCCAGGCTGGGTTCAGATGACCAGCCTTGATGTCCGTCCCAACTCCCCCGATTGCCGCATTCGGTAGAGCGTCGAATCTCCTGCTTTTGCCGTCCTTCCGTGTCAACGCCGCTTCGGTATACCCTCCCTTCCAGTCTCTCGCTGTCGGAGTTGGCCAAAGGTTGTGTTTCGCCATCGATTCCAGAGAATGGCGTACTTTGCCCGTTCTCCCCGCTGCTCCACCTTGATTGCTGCCGTATGAAGTCGCGGCTGGCGTGGGCAAGGATATAGACTCGCTTTCTCTGATGAGGTGCGCCGACTTCAGCCGCGCTGAATATTCCCCACGTCGTTGAGTAACCGAGGCTTTCCAAGTCTTCGATGACTTCTCGTAATCCGAGGCTAATATGTCCTTCGACGTTTTCAAAGAAGCATCGAACAGGTCTAATTGTTTCGATGTGTCGCTTGATAAAGGGCCAGAGGTGTCTGGGGTCATCTGTTCCCTTTCGCTGTCCTGCTGCGGAAAACGGCTGGCAGGGATACCCGCCAGTGATGATGTCAACTCGATCTCGAAAGAGATGCGCTGGGAAGGTTTTAAGATCCGTGTAAATAGGTGCCGGAGCCAACCTATTCGTTTCCATCTTCGCAACCAAGTTTGCAATGGCGTAGGCTTCGATCTCCACATAAGTGAGGACTCGATGTTTAACTCTTGCAAGGTCAAGTCCTCTTTCGATTCCACCATATCCAGCGCAAAATGCGAGAACAGTTGGTGATTTTTTGGTATTATCCACATTTATATCCCTCGGTAATAGTCTCTTTAATATCTTTTTTCACAATACAACCTCTAAGTTATTTTCAATTGAAACAAAAGTGCAATCTTTTTCATAAATTAAATCGTTTATGTCTATTTCATGTAAATCACCACTGCCACAATAACACTCAAGCGATGAGGGCTCATCGTACCGAAACGGCGTAAAAATTACGTCTTCATTGGGTATGGCGCGTTTACATGTTCTACAGTAATAATCAGGGGCTTTAAATGTCATCGCTTACCCCCTCGCTATGTTTGTTTTTCGTAATAACCGAGTAGCTTAGGAGAGCCGCACTTAGTCCTACGACATTTGCGCGAATCCCAAGTGTCGTTGACGACGTTATAGAGTATCGCTGCGTAGTGTCTCGGCAGGCAGGCAATTACGGTCCTGCCTCCAAAGGTGTGCCGGTCGAGATAGGTTTTCGGCGTGAGTACCAGTGTCCACCCGTGATCCGTCAGGTATCGGTGAAGTACGGGCGTCGGGGTGCCGTCGTTGCAGCTTCGATCTAAGCCGCCGGTCATCTCGACCAGCAGATCATTCAGATCTGACTTGGTGGTGCGGTAACCCTGCCCAAGAGCAATAGCCGCCGCTCGAATTCCACAGTCTCCGGACCGAGCGGTGCCCAAGCCTGCCTCGGCTTTGCCTCCGTCGTTAAATTTGTATCTCAAGGCCATATCCGTTCTCACTTTATGCCCCCTGCTCGTAAAGGTTTAAAACATCCTCAAGCATCGAGTAAAAAGCATGTAATTGCAATACTGAATTTAAACCGCCTAAACCCCAAGCCTCTGATATCTGTAGCTTGTCTAAAGAATCATCGCCAGCGTCGGGGCTGTTTGTGTGCTCTAGCACTTTTGTGCATCCGTAGTAATAGATGATCCAATCCGTGTTATCGACGAATTCGCTGGCCGCTTCGTATAAATCAGTTCCATTTTTTTCTACTTCTTCGTGCAATTCTTCAGCTAAAAGCTTTACTGTTCTGATATAACTTTCTCGCCCAAATCGGTTTTCTTCGGTCATTTTTAATACTCCTTTGTAAGTGTTATTAACTTGCTTTGTCTTCAACAAGTGCGGCAGCGGACATTAAATTAACCGCAATTTTTCTGGCTTCGTCTGGCGTTAGCTGCAATGTCGTCCTGACTCTTTCGAAGCCGTACAAGTCATAACTCGTAACGTCAAGATTTACGCGCGATTCGTTAAAGCCCCACACCTGCACCTCGCTGTCGTATTTCACTATAATATCGCCCAAGGCAAATCTCGCACTGGTGATATGCGAGATTGGGTTGATAGGGGTAAATTGTTCTGAATCGTATATTAAAGCCATTTGTCATTCCCTGAGCTCTGTTTGTGAGGCTTTATTATAATAAAAAGAGATCTGGATTTCTAGAAGTGTGCACACTACATCTAGACTTTGTTGTTATATAAACAACGCGCGTTAGCGCGTATAATTATAAATCTTCTTTACAATATTACCTCGGTCGATCCACTATACCCCCTCCCCCCCTACCCCCTACCTCTGGCGCCTAACACAACTAAGCCTTTAAAGCAATAGT
>Ga0194029_1000059_pt1 | contig 15833 bp, 22 predicted proteins | sample IW18Oct16_MG_FD_140360 | JGI IMG/M metagenome (GOLD analysis project Ga0194029, IMG submission 140360) | Freshwater microbial communities from the Broadkill River, Lewes, Delaware, United States - IW18Oct16_MG | ecosystem: Environmental > Aquatic > Freshwater > River | place: USA: Delaware... | reverse complement strand
TAAGAAAACATTACCTAGTGGAAGTAAGTTAGTAGTCGGTGCTGATGGAACAGTTACTATGTCAACGGGGACGGGACTGGAAAACACAACGGCACAGGCCAGTCGCTTACAGGCTAAGAACGTTGAGCTAACTAATGGCATTGCGCTGCTCGAAGGGTTAGATGGTCGCGTTACTTCTGAAAACTTTGGTGTGCCAGGATTTTTGAAAGAAACATTCATAGACAAGTCATTACTCGCGGATTTCGGTTTTGATAACCCCGAAAGAGTGGATGCACGATTTGTTATGAGATCTGCTGTAGAAACCGCAAAAAAAGCTTTGGCCGCCGATTCGAGAATTAGCGACACAGATAATAAGCGTTTAGATGCAATGTTGCCCAATATTAACACTGTATGGAATTCGGCAGCAGCAACAGAACAAGCCCGAAAAACCACAATCCGGGTTATGAAGATGCAACGTGCTCTCAACAACGCCATGTCTATAATGGGGCCAGTTGCCTCCACTTTAAGCCCGGAACAGATTAAAGAACTGGAGATGACGCCCGACGATAAGGCCCATTTAGCCATGTTCTTGCACCCTGATATATTTAAAACCAATAACTAATGGCTGATAAAATTGATCCTTTTGAATATTTTGGGGCACCCGTAACACTTGATGGCCCTCCTCCGGGGTCAGAGTCATTAGACTTTACTGATAGTGATACGCCGGTCATCAAGACATCTGGCAACCTTGAGACCCAAAAATTTATTGATCGCAATGTTAAGGATGGTGTAAAGCTCGATGTTACCAGTGGATATAAGGCCGTGGACAGGATCGCCGCCAGTTTTCGCTCAAATGACCCCGAGCAGGAATTGCGATGGTGGAAAGATAAATACGGCCCTGATGCTGTTCGTCGCCTGGATGATGGTTCAATTGCATTACGCACTTATAAGAACGATAAGCCCATCGATGTTAGAGTAGATGAGTATGGTACTACTTACCGCGATTTAGCAGACATAGCCAACATTTCTGTTGAAATAGCTGGAGATGTGGCAGCACTAGCTTTAACCAGAAAATGGCATCCGTCTGGATTTGGACGCAGAATAGTCCAGTCGGCTATTGGTGCGGCTGGAGCCCAGTCAGTTGGCACTGTTTCAGATTGGGCTTTCGATGCCTATGATAGTGGAAATGTTGATTGGTTGGGCACCTTAGAGGATCGAGGTAAGCTTGGGCTATTGGATGCTGTCCTGGGGTTTGGTGGTGCCAAGTTTATTGATACGATGGGGTCGGCTGGGAAACTAAGCGCAGACGCGTTTGGAAGCATGAGGGGTAATACCCAAGAGGAGTATCTTGAGGCATTACATTTTATTCAGCGCAAAACAGGTGTAAAGATTGATTCTACAGCAGCGCAATCTACTGGAGACCCTAAGTTGGCCAGGCTAGAAACGTTGGTTGCTAATGTTCCCGGTGGACAGGAGGCGTTTCAGGAATTTAAGCGACTACAAACCGAGGCCATAGAAGCAATCCAAAAGCGATTAATGGGAATAGATGAGCGTGGTCCAATTCCTAGTGAGGAGCAGTTGTCAACTGACGTAATGGATTCGCTGAGGGCCAAAATCGATCAGGTAGATGGGGCAGCAAAATTCAATCAAGAACAAGCTATCCGGCAGTCCAGTCAGGAAATTCGTGACGAGTTCTCAAGATTAACATCAGATCGCCGCATTGATAATGCGGGTAAATATGCAGACTTTGTTAAGGCCAAGATAGAGAATGCGCGTGATACCTTTAGGATAACCAACAAAACCAATTACGATGCCGTTCATAGTTTGCCAGAAGCACAGCAAGAAATATTTAAGCTAGATGGCTTCGCTCGAAAGGCTGCCGAGATTAAAAGGAATCTTCCTAAAAAGCGGGTTGTAGAGCAAGTGGATACTGGCCTAAAAGACACGGACGGTAATCCAGTCATCAAGGAGCGAATAAAAAACAAACCCATCGCTTTTTTTATACCAAAAGAATTTAGGTCTTTGTTGGACGAGGCTATTTCCCTAAAGGGCCAAGGTGGAACTCTTGCTGATATGCAGCAAATGAGATCATCTATCAATACCTTAATGGACCAATCTGATGCGATTCCGGGTTTAACAAATAAGCGACTATCCGATTTTTCCCATGAAATAACCAGGGAGATTGATCGAGCAACCGAAGCTCTACCAGATGGTAAATTCAGAACAGCCCTTGAGCGAGCGAATAAATACTATCGTGAAGAGGTCGGAAAATACCGGGCTAAGGGTGTCAGGGAATTACTTATAGATCCAAATGCTCCTGGTGGAGCACAGCCAATCAAGACTATAACCAATCTGTATAACGACGCTGATGCTTACCGCAATATCAAGAACCTGTTAGGTGAAAGTCACCCGGATTTTAAGATAGTTCAGCGGCATATTCTGGATCGATTTATGGCTGATGCGGGTGCCATTGGTGTCGGGGGTAAAGTTGAGGGCAGTCGATTACTGAAAGCCCTGCAAGCCGCCCATAAAATTGATGGGGGTTTTGTTATCGAAGACATAATGGGCAAGGGATTGCCGGGAAAACTAAAAGCGGCTTTGATTTCAAACACTGGCGCAAGGGGTCGCGGCACAACACAGTTCAAAGCTCCCGAGTTCCAAATGGATCTGGATGAAATAATGAGGCAGGGAGCATCCGATCAGTTGTCGGTCCAAAGCCTCAAGAGAATGATAGCCAAAGACATTCAGGCTAATCGGCTTTACCAAAATCGTATTCTTGATAGTATTATAGGCAAGGGCGAGCTTCCCGTTGACTTTGACCCATCCAAGTTTGTCTCAACATTTATGAGGGGATCTAGTAATGCCAACTTTAAGCAGGTAATGGGAATGCTAAGGGAGAATCCGGTGCTTGCTGACAATATTCGGCGTAAGGCTTTGCAGGATTTTTTCATGAGAGCTGATGGGGCAAGAAACCCTAAGGAACTTATGCAGGACATGAAGTGGGGCACCGAATCCCGGTTTACCCCTAAGTCGATGGTTGAAGCTCTTGGGACTGAAACTCAGCGCAAAAACTTTGAGGAGTTAGTTGGTTCGGATACTATGGATATATTGGGCGCACTGGCTAAGGTGAAAGCCGTTCAGCAGCGCACAGATGATTTAGGTGGCATTGCTGGTGGCCTGATTGGTGGATCTATTGTAAATGATATGTTCAGTAATCCGGTTAAGGGTGCGGTGGCCATGACTAAATACCGATTGATGTCGATCATACTTACCAACCCGAAATTGAATAGCGCATTAAAGGGATCACCAGCCGCCGCAAAGCGCATTAAGAATTTCAGCGGAAAGCTTGGAACCGCAATCCTGGCTACTGAACCAGGGATCAGGGCTATGGTCGAGGAATTTGGTTCTGAAGGTGAGTTAAATAATGCTATTCAAGTAGCCCGTGGGTGGCTGAACACTGATGCTGAGGCATTAAGGGCTGAAATTGAGGCTCAAAAGATAGATCCACATGAGTTCATGGATCAATAACCCCGGACCAGTCCGACGGACCACATTAGCCATACTTATAGGCAAAATACCGTAAGTCCTTAATAGTCATGGAGCCGGGAATCGGAGTCGAACCGACGACCTACGCATTACGAATGGACTATTAGCGGTTGTAATCCTCCGGCTATTATCAGTATGCCTTGTATAACAATGGTTTAATGTTTTAACGGTTGTATTAAAATTACGGACTGGTACGTTATTGGTCCATGAAAGCCGCATTGAATCACAATTTACTCACCAGGGGTAATATTATCTTGTGCCGGTGGGTATCCGAGTCCGGTGAACGCAAGGTTTCCACTCGCCAAAAGGTCAGTGATGGACCGCCAGCATGGAAAGAGGCTCGCCGGATACGTGATTTATTAATGCGCGGTGAGGAAGTGGAGTTGGGGTGCACCAGAACAGCCTCTAGTTGCACCGTAAAGGCTCTTAAAAGGCTTTATGAGGAGTGTAAGCAGGGTGTTAGCTCAAGATCACGCAGGGACACTCTGAACTGCATCCGTAAGATATTGCGGTATCACTTGGGCTTTCACGATGTGGATGGTGTTAAGGTGTCAGTGCTCAATGAAGCCATAGACACGTATCGGCGACGCAAGGATCTAAAACCCATTACGATTAACTCTGATGTTCAACACGCCCGGTGTATGTTCTCCAAGGAGTGCATGTTCTATTACCGCAAACGCGGTTTTACTAATCTGGGGGTTGACTACTTTATGGAGATCCCACACCTCAAGGCACCGCCACCTAATCCCTATGTTCCATTGGATGTCATCAGGGAAATCGATGAGGCGGCCAAGGGACTGACGGGCAATATGCTGAAGGGTTACCTGCTAATGCGATTCTATGCTCTGCGTAACCGGGAAGCCTATTTATTAAGAACCGATGATGTGCGCTGTGAGGATGGACGCTATTGGATCGACCCATCCCACACGAAGACCGGGAAACGTCGTCAGATCCCACTGGCAGCCAAACACGCCCGACTATTCATGCATGACGGTGAATACGTGTTGAGCGGCTCCGCGTCCGAAAGGGAAAAATCCATGAACAAAGGTTTGTCACAATGGATAAGACAGTTCGTGGGACCGGAAACCAAGGACACCTGCTACCTGTTACGTAAGCGTTGTGAGGTCGAGATGCGAAAGGCTTACGGTCCGGTAGTGGCGGCTAAGATCATGGGGCACTCAATAACCGTGGCCTTTAATCACTATGATCATATTGACCAACTGCCGGAACCGCTGACTAAAAATACTTAAAGATTATCCTTGAAGTTTAAATAAACCAAAATCATAATTCCAACAAACCCTTAAATCCTCTTATTATCCCCGTTATTTCTTTGCTTGATTACGCGCCCGACGTTTCAACCCACCTGATGGTTGGCGTTTCTTCCTTATGGGCTTTGGCCCTGTCACCCCGGGCACAATCTCCACCGGACCCAAACTGGATGTCATCTCTTCCAGTGCGGCTAGCTCGGCTTGTTTGACTAACACCTCCTTGGCGTATTGTTCCTTAGCAAGCTCCAGCGCATGGATTAATGCATCATCCATGTAGCTTTCCAAAACCCACTGCATAGCCTTAGCCGGGCTAGCGAGTCCCAATAATTTACGAATCTGCTCGCACTTTTCCAGAACAACTGTGTCTGCCCGTGCGTATAAATATTTATTTTTAGCCATAACCATACAGTAAACCCACAAAGAAAGCGTTATCAAGCACAATACGACGCATGGGGGCACAACTAATCACAATCAAAAAACTTTTCATAACAATAAAACCAATCATTATCACTAATTATGGATCACGAAAAAAGAAACAACCGCCTCACACTCTCAGTAACCGATGACCAGAATGACTTTCTCGAGGAGATTGCCGAATCAATGTCACGGGCCATTCACATGAACTTCAATAAGCAGGATGTGATCTGTTGGATGGTTGACGAGTTCAAGGGTGTCACCCGCGATCGATGGGAAGAGTGGGGGAAGTAACCCCTTTTTTTTTAAAAACACATTTAACAACAAATGTTAATCACATAACCAATAACAATAAATAAAACCATATGACACCAGCACCAAACGCAACAGCACCCAAGGAACGTGAAAACTTCCTGAAGTTCGAGGCATGTCCCAAGGACGGATCACAAGTCGCTATCTTTGTCGGTAGCAACTTCCATAAAAACTGGACGACCTTCGACGGTGATGAAAAAACCAATGGAGTAGAACTGTTTTTTGCTGTAGAGCAAAACGGTCAGTTTTATTTCGTTAAAACCAACATTGGAGCTAATAGCACCGATGATCGCAGTAAGACGTATAACACGTATCTTGCCGCAACCGGGAATCCACTAACACCCGCCGAGTCCATTCAGGATGCGGTTGGCAAACCGGTTATCCTCAACCTGAAGACTGAGCACAAGACCAGTAAGAAGGGGAACGAATACTCCATCACCAAGCTTGTCGGTAACCCCATGCAAGTCATGGAGGGTATGCCTACACCGGATTCGTTAGCAGCTCAGGCCGCATTTGAGTCGGAGATTGCTAGACAAGAATCGGGTGACGAGGGCGCAGGAGACGAACCACCGTGCTGATGCCACTCACACCAGCACCAAACGCTACCAAGTCCAGTGCCCTCTCTGATGAGGGGGCCACTGGCCACTGGTATGAACGTCTAACCGATGGAAAGACCGTGCCACTCTACGAAGAGGGTGGTGTGTTCGGGATTCGACGAGCTAGAGCACTGACCAAGGAAGGCCGCTGTGCCCTACCCAGTGCTACGACGCTATTCAAGTGCCTACATAAAGGTTACCTGGATGACGTATGGAAGCCACAACAGATAGCTAAGGAAGTAGCCAGACTGTCAGAAAAACTCACACCCAACGAGCTACAGGACATTATTGCAGACCGTGATGCCTTCGCTAAACTCAAGGGTGATGCTTTCACGGAGGTTGACGCTACCGCTACCTATGGCACCGCTGTTCACAAATCTTTGGAGGAGTGGTTTCGGGACGGCACTGTCAATCAAGATCACCACGCGATCGTTAAGGCGGTAGAAGCTGAGTTTCAGAAATATGGCTTAGAGCCGATAGAGCTGGAAGCCTGTGTGAGCAATCCCGAATTGGGCTATGCTGGCATGTGTGATGTGCTGGCCCGTGATGCCGATGATAAGCCGTGCGTAATCGACTTTAAGACCCGCAAGACCAAACCCGGCAAGACACCCGGCAAGTATGAAAGTGATCGTATGCAAATAGCTGCTTATGGAGTGGCTCACTTTGGCGGGAATGTGTTTCTGGAAGAGGGTCGCGGGTTCAATATCATCATCAGCACCACCGAACCGGGCCGAGTAGTAACCGTGGAACACAAGCAGAAGGATCTAGTGCGGTTCTTTGAGGCGTTTCGGGGTCTGTGCCACCACTGGCAGTATATTAAAAACTATTATCCTAACCAACTAAACTAATGAATAACAAAACAGAACCAATAACCAGAACCATTCCCGGATATCCCGACTATGAGGTGAGTGCTTGTGGCCGGATCTGGAGCAATAGAACTGAAACGCGTAATGAACTGAAAGGCTCCCAAAATCTACAGGGATATCATCAGGTCACCCTCCGATTGCCCCAAAATGGTCCGCAGGTTACCAAGGGGTTTCATGTGTTTGTTGCTATGGCATGGCTCCCTGGCTACGACCCGTCCCTACAGGTAAATCATATTGACGGTAATAAACTGAACAACCACGTGTCTAATCTGGAGATGGTAACGGGGAGTAAAAACATGCGATCATACAGTGCAATACGAACTGATAATAAAAGCGGCCTCAGGGCTGTTCGGAAAATTGGCGCCGGAACCAATCCCTGGTTTGGGTCGGCTGTAAACGAAGGCGGAAAAACTATATATACCAAGGGCCACCCTACTCGCGAAGCCGCCGCATTCGCCCGCGATATTCTAGCACTCAGCCTGGGCTACACCAAGGAAGCCCTTAACTACCCAGAAAACTACCACCGCTACATGTGGGAACTCAACTCACAACAAACGTTAAAAATCTAACATGCACATTAAACCACAAGGCGACTACATTGATACCATACCGGACCACCACATTGACGACGTTATGACGCTGGAGAAATACACACAGGATGCTTGGGACTATACGGTCATAGCCGGTCCACTCGAAGTGGGGGTCTATCGTGTCATCAGTGATGCAATGGTATTGGAGAACACGGAACACAGGGATATCCTTAACTCGATGATCAAGAGCCAGCTCAAGAGCCGCACACCGCTGCTCATGTGGGTATGGGCTGAAATGGTGGAGCTATGGGTGCCTAAATCACAAATAGAAGGCGTAAGATGAAATACAGAGAGTTAAAAGAGAATGAAGTTATTCGGAAGGGTGATGAGGTGACACACCATCAAAACCTGGATTTGCACTCTGAAAAGGGGTGGTCAACGACTAGCATGGGCGGTTTAAATATGAAGGCAAGAGGCGATGGACTACGCTACCGCCGGCCCTACGAACCTGATCCCCTACTCGATGAGGATGAGGAATCCTATGGCACCGAATTCTTTGACGGGGATAAGGATCACCTGGCCGGTATGTGGACGGCCTACGACTACAAGAAGATGTATGAGTATTCGGAACCGGAATCGTTAAAGAAGACACCCCGTAAGAACATGCCCGTCTATTCGGGACTCATGACCTATTTCCCGGATGCCCTGCGTGCTGTGGCTCATTGTTCCAAGGTGGGTAATGATCAACATAACCCTGGCACCAGTCTAAAGTGGGACCGGTCCAAGAGTGGTGATGAGCTGGATGCACTGGCACGACACCTATTGGAAGCCGGAACCAAGGATACCGATGGAGTCAGGCACTCCACAAAGGTAGCTTGGAGGGCATTGGCTAATTTGCAAAAGGAACTGGAGGCGGTAGCCGGAAGGAAGGAGGTAGAGACAGCATGACCACCAAAACCAAACCCAAGATCGACACTAAGGCACTCCAACGCCGGTTGGAACTAGCCAAGATAGCCCACCGGGAAAAGAAGAACCCCTTATGTAGTCACTTATACCATCACGGAAAGGATGTAAAATCATGATGTGCTACAAAGATATGACCTTTTGCCGGGAAGACACCTGTAAGCATTTTAACAACGGCTGTGAGCGATCCTATACTAAGGATGTGGATGCTGCCGCTAAACGATGGTGGAAGAATGACAACCCGCCCGTGTGTTTCTACACCGAACAACCCAATTGCTATGAACAAAATTGAATTACAGACTCACGGTTACGCCGCCCACTGGGACGGTTATGATATCAATTGCATGAAAGGATACCTGACCCGTCAGGATAACAACGAGTGGGTCAAGGGATGGCTGAAAGGACAAGGCAATGGATAACCCAGTAGCTTTTTGGACCTTCTGGACCATGACCTCCATTATTATCGTTGTTCTCATTGTCCTGATAAAAGACCTGATCGATATGGGGGGTGACAAATGACCACCATTGGCATTGACAACGGCACTAGCGGTTCTATCGGCATCCTCAACGGTGAGGGCACCATCTTTGAACCCACGCCCATCAAGGAACATTTGCACTACACGAAGGCCGGCAAGTTCATCAAGCGCATTGATATCCTGGCCCTCGAAGCACTCATTAACCGTGATGGTGACATTAAAGCCTATATCGAACGCCCTTTTACCGGGGCATTCGTGAATACCGCTGTGTTGGCGGGACGCGCCTATGAAGCCACACTAATCGCCCTGGAAGAGATGGGCATAGGCTACGAGACCATTGATAGCAAGGCGTGGCAGAAAGCCCTCCTACCGGGTGTGAAGGGATCAGCCAACCTAAAGAAGGCCAGCAAGCTACGCGGCATTGAACTCTACCCACAACTAAAACAGGCCATCATGGATCACGGTGATGCTGATGGGTTGTTAATCGCACATTATTATCATGAGTATAAAGCCCAGCAGTAGTAAAAAGTTCTTCGTGTCCTACATGGATGCCGACGGCCACCACGGCACTAAGGGTGTTTGGTGTGAGAATCCGGGCTATGCTATGCGTCAGGTATGGGTAGCCATGGAGGGCCGCAAGATCACCGGATGCCGCCGTAATGGTATGAGCTATGATGAGGCTCTTTGTATGTTCAACGAACCCTTTAAAGCGGCCCATTATCACGATCCACAACCGTTTAACCAAGAGGAGTTATTCTGATGGTCAGTAAGCCCAATAAAATCCACTTGAAGTTAATCAACCAAACGCTGCGAGTGGTTGCAACGGTCACCGGTTATACCGTGGATCATATTATTTCAATAGATCGCAGTGCAGGACCCGCACAAGCCAGGGCATTAGCAGCCTACTTAATACGCAAAACCCATCCACGTATCACGTTGGCTGAAATAGGATGGTCACTCAACAGGGATCACACCTCGTTATTCTATATGTTCCGACAAGCGGAATACAAAATAGCTATATCCACCGAATTTACCACACACCTAAAACTAGCAGCGGAAGAGCTGCACAACATCATTAATACCAATGAAAACTAAACCAAATGCCGATAACCCAACACTGAAGACCCGACACCGGATCTTACAGTATCTACGACTTACTAAGAACCGTCTGACCGACCGTGAACTAATGCGGGATCTGGGTTATGACGACCTATACACCGTTCGACGTAGGACTAGCGACCTTTACCGGGATGGGTTGATCTATATCGACACCATCGTTGAGGAGAATGGACACCCTAACCGCGTATGGAGGTCAGTGGTATGACCAACCACTCCGACCTATACGAAATCTACTGGGCCTATCCTCGGCACCTAAATCCGGGCAAGTCAATGGAAGCCATCGAAAAGGCTATGGCTAAATACGGACTAACCAAGGAGCAGATGTTGGAATACGTGAAAGCGTACGCTGAACAGCTAAAGGAAAAGCCCTTACCCAAATACGCCATTCCACACATGACAACCTGGGTTAATCAGGCTCGTTGGTGGGAGGACTTTGACGAACGGCACCAGATGGTAACCGAGATACGGGACCAGGAAGCCGAGAGAGAGCAACGACAACAACAACCACAAGAGAGAAAGCTGAACTTCTTATGATTCTCACCGTATGCGTAGCCTGTGTTATACTCACCTGCCTGGTAGTATTTGGGAGTGAGGAAACGTGGTAATGAGACATTCCACCGAATCTGAAACCATAGTGATAGGGTCCGTATTCCTGGACCCTTCACTATTTACCACGGCCACCGATGCCGGTCTATCCAAGGACAGCTTCTCACCCGGACTGCACTCCAAAATATGGGAAGCGGTTACCTATTTCAGTGACAAGGGCGAGGATCTTTACGAGCTACAGGTGGCCAGCTATATCGACAGTCAGGGTTTTCCTTGCACTTTTACCGATATCACCGCGATTACCGACCGTGTTGAGACTACAACGGCCTTTGAGCACAGTTTAAGCCGCCTACGGGAGCTTGAACGGCTGGATGCCTTGACACGCAACCTTACAGCGGCCTGTGAAGCGGTTAAACAGCCCGAATATGACTGGTCCGACATGGTTGACAAGGTGCAGCCCTTTGTGACGGCCAGTGAAGGGATACTGACGACGAGTGGTGAGGCTTCCGGTAAAGAGGACTGCCAGTCGGTTCTGAGTTCGGTGGATAACATGATCCAGGGCAAGGCTGATGACCGTAAGTTTATCAAGTCCGGTATAGCTGTTATTGATGAACAAGCTAAAGGGTACGCCAGCACCGAACTGGTTATCATAGCCGCCCGTCCGAGTCGTGGTAAGACAGCCCTGCTCAATCAATGCACGGTAGCCAACCTGATGATTGGTAAAACCATTGCCATATTTTCACTGGAAATGAGCCGTAAAGAAATCATCGAGTGTCTGGCCAGCATTAAGAGCCAGGTTAATGCTTGGTCACTGGAGAATGACCTTTACGAGAAACAAATGAAATACCGCCGAGCTGTTGAATGGGTGATGGACCTTATCGACCGCCAACTATTCGTTTACGATGCCACCACTATTAGGACTATTCAACAAATCCAATCCCGGTGCAAGGCACTCACTCAAAAGGTCGGTGGACTCGATATGATCGGTGTGGATTACGCACAGATAGTCCAGACCACTAAGGACCACTATAAAACCAACGACCGGATAGCCGAGGTTAGCATGGGGTTAAAGCTCCTACGCATCCAAAGTAAATGTACCGTCGTTGCCCTGGCGCAATTGAATCGGGATACTGAAAGGGAGAACCGGATTCCGCGCATTAGCGACCTGGGCGCCAGTGGTCAGCTAGAACAGGATGGTGACTGTATTCTTCTTAATCATCGACCGAGTAAATCCTGGCAACCGGACTCTAAGAGCTTTGATGGTCCAATAGACCAAACCCAGTTCGGGCTGTTGGAATATGACCACCTACTGAGTATTGCTAAACGCAGAAAAGGACCAACGATTGATTGCCCTGCTCGGTTTGTTCCTTCCGTTACTACCTTCCATCCTGTCCGGCAGTAACGTCAGTTACAATAACGCATTGCGTTGCGTTCCGGCTGTAACGACCTTTCACCCGGTTAGGGGTTAGGTTATTGTTCGGACAATCTAATCTGTTCTATTATTTTTTGAAAGCCTAATGCTATTCGTTGTTGAGCAAGTTCAAATCCATGCTTCATTGCTCTTTCAGTAAAATCCTCAATGATCGTTTGGGTGTCAGCCTCATCGGTTAGCAATGCCCATTCCCTAATCTTATGGTAGTCGCTCCTATTTACGGGGTTAAGGCCATGTTCTGCAATGTATGCCTCTTTTAATTGCTTGGCAACATCTAGTGCATCCTCCAGGTCCCTGTAACTATTATTGGCTTGGTTTTTCCATGCCTCGTAATCCTCCCACTCCAATGTGAGGTTATTGTCATAAATAAAATCATTCATACCCCGAAAACCCGCAGCTCCATGATGGCTTACGGGTTCTCAAACAATATATCTTTAAACCTAACTAGCTGTTTTTACGAACTCATTCCTTTCTATTTTTAGTGATTATATTTTAGGTTAGTTAAAATCCTACCCAAACCACCCAGCCCAATAGACAGTACCAACGTAGTTCTCTCTACTCAGCCAAGGATCAGGGTTTTGATTGTTAATTCCTTTGGTTAAAAAGCGATCCCCATCGGTAGCAATCACTTGATGAAAGTATTTCTTACCTTGCCATTTTATGACCACTAGCTGACCGGGTTTTACCGGCCAGGAATGGACATGCAATAACATAGTATTGCGACTAAAAATTGGTAACATACTACTACCAGTAATGAACTCGGATTGACCGCCGATGGCTTCCCTGGTGAGAATACTAGCGGTGGCTATTTGTTCCAGGTTAATGGGTCCGTTGGAAACCGGGTGCTCCATCGTGGAACACCCGGCCAGTATTGTTACCCCTAACAATGACAATGAAAATAGGTTTTTCAACGTTCCAAAAAGATTAGCACAAATATCCGCAAGTAATCCTTCTCGGTCTTGTGGCGTAGTGTTAAAAGTGTGGATAGGGATTCAAGGGTGGCTCGATGTAGCTTACCGGGTTTTAATTGGTGTTTTATCATCACGCCATTCCTTTCTATAGTTTACACTTCCCAAGTGTCTCCTTGTAAAAGTTTTTCAAGCTGGCGCCATCTGTTTGGCCAGACATGGCGGCCATTTTCGTCGTTATCAAATCCAATTGGTTCGTGTTCCAGTATGGCGCCCATTGCGTTGATTATGTCTTGGCGCTTTATCCAATCACCGGCTTGATAAGGAACCATTTCCTGAGAACTCAATTCTGGTGGCATTCCGCTTTGACTGTCTGGATAGTCGCAATCGTAAAATTGTAAGTAAGCCTCATCTCCCGGCTGTAGATCTATAAACGTATCATTCATAACGGTAAGTTCATCCTATAAGTTGTTGATTTTTATTGCTTTAAATGTTTCCTCATCCCCTGCTTTTATAGCATCAATGGCATTATCCATCCATTCTGGAGCCATATAACCAAAGAAGGATACTCCTTTTGATCGCCTACCCATCTGTGACCGGCGCCGACCCATTCTCTATCAGTTATACAGTCGTAGGTCTTGCGGGTAACGATTTTGGGTTCGGTGAATTCTGGTATATCTTTCACATTCCACCGCCTTTCAAAATCAATGCTATGTAGATAATCATAGCGATGGTGAGTGCGGCTAATGCTCGCATGGCTCTTTCGACCGCGAGTTGGTCGGGTGTGTGTTTGGGGGTGTGTTTCATTTTGTTATGGGGTTGTATGTCGTTAAAAGTTATACGCCATCAATACCACCACTGCCAGCATTAGACCAGCGACGGTGAGGATGATTAGTGTGTCGATGAGTTTGCTTAGGTGGTTCATTGTTAAACAATAGCTACCGTTACAAAAGTATCATTAGGAAATTCCCGGCGCTCATCTTTAGCAAGTCCCAACCAATACCATTGAAAATTCTCCTGGTATATGCCTAAACCTGGAGCCTGTATCCGGTTTAAAATCCCATTCAAGCGTTCTTTAGTTGTGTTACTTGTCCACCCGGCATTGCTAATTTTCAGCTTGCGAGTATCCGGCTCAATCTTGGCAATCAAGTTGCCGTGTAAGCGCATCTCTCCATTGCTAACGGCCATATTGGCCTTATGTAGTGTGCCGCCGCTCAAGAGTGCGTTGACTGATTCTGCTGTGATTTTTCTCATTGTCTTGTGTGGTTGTGTTGTTGTGTGGTTGTGATTCGTTAAAACTCTTGAATAATAATACCGCTATTGAATTCTATGACCTGGGTATTATTGTGAAGATACTCCAAAGCAATTGCTTCCTTGTCGTCGTCATCAAAACCCGATAAATCGCAATCATAACCGCATTCTTCGAGACAGGATAGGGCACTCTCATATTCACAATAGTCGCAATCGAGTGCCACTATATCTAGTTCAATCTCCATGCCGCAATCTTCCTCCAATTCTTCTAAGTAGTCGAAAAGGGCACGTTTGCCTTCATAGCTGAATGATCCATTGCGATCGGATTCGATCCATGCGTTACAAAAATCGTTAAAGCTTACTGTTGTTGTCATTGTCTTGTGTGGTTGTGTGGTTGTGATTCGTTAAATTAATCTAAATTGTGGTTTAGGTTTAATCGTTCAAGCTAGCCCTCTTGTTAAAGAGCTAGATCGAAGGATTAATACAAGGTCACCGACTCATCCCATACGCTAACAGTTTGAGAGTTATTAAAAATAGTCACTTTTGTCTCATGACAATCACACGCTAGTCCAAATTCAGGATAAGGAGTGAAGCTAGACTCTTCCGAGATATCATAACAGGCATAAGAGCCTTCCGGGTATTCCTCCAATGTTTCGCGCTCCCAGTCTAAAAGCATTTGATCCTCTTCTTTGGTAATTTCTGAAGAGCCAGCATTTACCAAGGGACAAATTGCCCAGCTAGGTAAGTTTACGGTATATTCTGCAAGGGTTCTCATTGTCTTGTGTGGTTTGTTGGTTTGGGTTTAATTGTTTCTGAATAGTTCAGGATAATCAGCTTCTATATGCTCAAGCTCAACCTCTGCTTCCGAGATTGTCATATAGCAATATCCTTCAGGTGCGTTAATGATCGCGAGCAGCTCCGCGACCTCATTCATTATTGTTTCTTTCATTGTCTTTCGTGATTTAGGGTTTAAAACTGAGAACAACGTAGCATGACAAACGTTAAAAACAATACTTATTTTGTGGGAAATGCCCTAAACCACTTATATACAACTAAATAAAAAAGGATAAAAGTGATAGGATAGCTGTAAAACCCGGCGATTTGACAGAATTACAACAATCGTTTTGAATGGTTTGATATGGCTTCAAAGGGACAGCAAAAAGGTGATGGACCAAGCGCACTGGCTAAGAGTGCCGAGAATCAGCTCGTGCCCATTAATGAGGATGAATGGGTCGAGTCCATGATTCACCGGGCTAGGAGTGCGTCGCAGAAAGTATTAGATGCTATAGACAACTCGATTGATGATATCCCACCGGAAAACCTAGCTGCTGTATTAGATAAGACTGTGAATGTAGCTGAAAGAATGGCTCAGCGCAATCAGGCGAATCTGAATGTTAACGTGGGGATACAGTTGGATGGTGATGATTTGAGTCATGCTGATTTGGTTGGTATCATTTCCGGTTTATCCCCCTCAAATAATCTTCAAGAAACCAAGCGCGTTAACGAGATTCAGTCTCAATATGATAGTGAGAACGAGTCTCAACAAGAGGTGACGCATAAGCAATGGGATGCTAGGGATTCGCAAGTGATTGACGTAGAGACGGAAACAAAAGGTGGCACGTTGGAC
>Ga0194029_1000047_pt1 | contig 17124 bp, 21 predicted proteins | sample IW18Oct16_MG_FD_140360 | JGI IMG/M metagenome (GOLD analysis project Ga0194029, IMG submission 140360) | Freshwater microbial communities from the Broadkill River, Lewes, Delaware, United States - IW18Oct16_MG | ecosystem: Environmental > Aquatic > Freshwater > River | place: USA: Delaware... | reverse complement strand
GCACCAGAGTGCGTGTGACCCGTTGAGCCCTCGAAGGCCGACGCTATTTGGTTAAACTCCGCATTGAGAGGCGGGGCCGTGATCAATGAGCCATTGATAATGTCAGCTACAGATTGCCTTGTATATCCAGCCATTTAGAGCCGTCCTGCCGTAGTAAATTCGATGACCAGACCCTGAATGGAGAACGGGTCAAACGCACCGAGAGAAACATAATTAATTTGTGCGGAATACCCAGAGCCCTGCACATTAGTGCGCATCACTGGCTGATCACTTCCCCCGTAGTTAACGCCGGCACCACCATAATTTATATTGATGCCACGATAGACTACTGGAGCGCCTGCAACATCTTCAGAGTAACTAGCAGGCTTGGCCGTATCTGGGTCATTCCAATCATAACTTACCCCAATATTCATAGTCAGGGGTCCTTCGGCGCGAATAAAAGTATTCACTTTCTTCAGAACTTTTTTAACTCCAGTATCCCCGAAATCAAAAAAAGGAGTACTGTAGACCGATAAAATATTGGCGCCATTAAAAGTGTTACCGCGCTCTTGGCGATAAACTCTTCCGTCGTAATCTCCGTGAAGAACGTACTCTTCTCCGCCCACATAATCACTTGTACAGCAACTAGCCCGGATTCCTTGTAGCTCTCCAAACTCCCAGCCAAGTCGCTGGTCTGCAGAGCGAAGCCCTCCTACAATCCCTTGGCTTTCTTCCGCAGAGGTAGAGTCATCCCCCACAAAATATCTTATCTGAGACTTTGAGCGTATTACTACGCCATTCAAAGTATCTAAATCGTGTACGGACCCCAGATCTTTTAATAGCTGCTGTATCGATTTCGATATAGTCTCAAGTTCTACGTCACCTATTCGACTGGTACCAGCAACCGGCCTAAGCCCGTCAGGAGCCATAAAAACTAGGTCACCGCCTATTTCAAAAACACTATCTCTGGCAACACAACCAATATTATTGGTCACTTGGTCTTGTATGAAACCAGCGGTAAGGTCGGGAGTAACCTTCTTAATATTGCTTTCGCCAAAGACAAAAAGATCTCCCCTAAACGCCTTAAACTGGACGACAGCAAAACCCATAGTAAGCTGGCCGCCGCCAGCAGTGGCAGTGTAGTCATATGGATCGTTTGGGGCAGAGTGTGCGAGAACACTATCATTCTGCCTGTCTCCACTGAAAAAAACGTGGTTTTCAAATATGTCTACAATAGCAGGCTGGGCTAGGGCGTTCGGCCCTCCCGGATCGGCACTTGTACCAGCGCCGGCTACAGTGATAGTACTCCATGTCGTATTATCATAAATTAATGGCTCATTTATGCCATCAACAAAAATAACTATGTTGCCCGACCCAAAATTGTTTTGAGCAGAGCGGATCTTACAGGGCCGCTGGGTTAAGGACCCGGTAAACTTCTTACGCCGTACCCCCGAGGGTAAATTTACTTTGTTCCAACTGCCGTATACGTGCTTAAAGAAGTTGTATTCTGCAGGATCTATTTTTACTTCGTCATCTACAGACAACCCAGAGTTAAAGGTGATAGTAGTCCCTGTAGAAGTAAAATCTAAGGATAGATACTTTCTAGTCCCATTTACGAAAACCCTAACATCATTTGGAAAGGGTAGATCCATAGTCCGGCTGTTATTATCAGTGCCAGTAAATGTAGTTTGTCCGGCGGTAGCCGTATATACAAAACTCTTAACGCCTCTTGTTGCGTATAAATCCGTGGAAAAGACCACATCATTTTTTACAAAATCTAAAGATAAAACCGGGCCTTCTGAGTTTAACGGGTCTACTTCAGGAGCCAAGCTATCAAAACTTTCATAGCCTTCTATTCGGCGATATCCACCATACAGGCTCACCTCATAATTGACCAATCTAACGGCAGATCCTTGTAAATCCTGAGAGAGTTGTAGGTGGTTCTCATTAGAATTGAGACCCCCTAAGCAAACTACTCTCTGTGTTTCTAACTTCTCTGGCATTATGCTACAGCCCTAACCACTCGCCCGACCCGAGTATCCCGGATGCAGTCGTACTGATTGATCAGTATGCTTTGCATCTCTTTGATACCTTGCTGGAAAAGCTGAAGCGAAAGGCCTGCAGCATCTAAATTGTCACGGAAACTGTAGAGGTAGTACAAACCACCCTCAACAATCACAGAGTCATACGTATTCGGAATGCGTGTAGAGTCGTTGTGAAGAGTTAGATCCGTGTGGTTTAAATAGTATCGAAACAACATGGCGTAGGCTTTGTCCGGAGAGGGAGTTACTCCGTAGCCATTGCCATGTCCTTGGAATACGAAATCAGGCACGCCTTTACCGACAGCGCCCGCGTTATCGTCATCATCCTTATAGTCTTTATAGTAAACATCCCGAGAGATGTAATTGAGATGCTTACTAGAAGTACCTAAGGCGTCATCCTTTTGGATCTGGAAGGAGTTCCAGTCCACAGTCTTGAAGTATTGTGGCCATGAATATTCTTCCTGACCCACTACCATCGTCATAGAGTGAGAGGCCGCATTGAAAGGCCACTCAAATTCAGCCCGGTTAATATGAGCAACCGCAGACTTAATGGCGTCTTTCGCCACAGTCTGTATACCTCTTGTTACTAAAAAGTCCGCTTCAGCTATTTCTACTTCATTAACACGACGTAGAAGCTGATTGGTCAGAGATATAAAAGTACTCATATCGTTCCTTCAAAAAGAAGGAAGGGGCCGGAAAGCCCCTCCCATACTTCGTTACGCTAAGTTGTAAGCTGCAGTGAACACTGCTTCTGGACGAAGAATCTTTCGACCATAAAGCTGCATGCCGCGAACAATATCAGCGAAGCTGTCTGGATCACGATAAGACTCAGTCTTGTCGATCTGCTGTGCAGTAGCGACGGCTGAATCGTGACCAGCAACAATAACACCAAAGTTTGTCTCAGAACCGGCTGCAGCAGCAGTGCCTGCGCCAGTACCGATGTAAGGCAGGTTGTTAGACTTGTAGACACGCATGCCACGAACAACCGAAGAACCTACTCGGCCGTTGCGGATGATGTCGCCAGCGTCTTGACCACCAGCAAAATCGTTATCAACAAACTTGCTGCTCTCATCCATCAGGATCTCGAAGAAGACAGGATCAGCTACGAACCAACGACCTTCGGTGTCTACGTTAGCTTCGTCCATCTTACGAGCGATGCGGTTAAGGATAGCGAGAGGTGAAGTGATTGCACCAGTACCGCCATTTGCCGCAACAGGGATAGAAGTAGTTTCTGCCTCAACACCCAAGTCGCTACCACCGAAGTCAGTGATGTCGAGCTTGTTTGCTGCCAGCAATTCATCGTTATCAGCAGTAGTGTCAGCCTTAGAGCCGTTTACTGCAGTACGACGAATCCAATCGCCAGAACCGTTCTTTTCCCAACCAGCAAGGTAGCCGAGAACTTCAGCATCAAACGTATCACGCAGACGGAAAGCTGCACGATCAGTCGCAAGATCCATGAAGTTAACGTGGCTGTGGGCTGCTTCGATGTCATCAATCTTGAACATGAAGTAGTTGGCCTGATCGACAACCAGAGAGAAATCAGCATCTGACAGGTCCTGAGCAGTAACGCTAGTGCCACGCAGGTAGTTAGATACAGTGATTTCAGGCTCTTTGATGATGCGTACGCTATCACCGAAGTTGGCAATCTCGCCCATGTAATCAGTGTTGGTGATGTCTTCTACAACAGAAGACTTACGGAAGGACTTCTGTACCTTCTGGGAGTAAATAACGGGAGAAAAATTCCCGTTGGGGAGGTTGTTATAACCTGATGCTTTACCAAAAGCCATGATAAAAATTCCTAAAATCAAATAAAAACAAAGACTTAAAAAAGTGTGATTAAATGATCAGAAAAATATTGCTCTTAGGGCTGGCTTTCAGGGGGTGTCAAAACCTCTACTTAACTACTCTAGTTAAAATCGGTACCAACTAGTGTAGCTGTGAGCTTAAGGGCCTCTGAAATCAGGTATTCTAAAACCTTATTTTCTGAAACTGTTAAGCGCAGAGGTGGCCCGTAGGGGCTCTGCAAAGTGCAAAAGGCACTAATTGATGTCGTTATAACACAACAACTAATGCCTTAGCAAGGGCCTATCTTGCGCCGGCACTCAAATCGTATTCAAAGTTACCTTCGCGCATCGCGTCCATAATGGCCGCTTCATTACGTTCGTACTCAGCAGTGGACATTTTAGCGACCGCGCTTTCTGTGAACTTAGCCTTTCCTTGTGTTGGAGAGGCCTGTGTGCCGCCCTTTGTAACCGAGGATGCCGCAGACTTCTTTGAAGTCCCGGACACTTTGGCACGGTCCGCTTTATATAAGTCTATGGCTCGGGCTGCAGCCTTGGCATCTGTATTGTTCTTGTACAGTGCGTCTTGAATATATCCCGGCTGTTGAGCTACCCAGTCATGGAACCTAGAGTCCGCCCTGATCTTATCAAAGTCAGGATGCAGGGCTTTTAATACTTTCTCTGCTTCAGTACGGTTCAGTTTATCTTCGAGTTCCTTGACCCGGTCCGTATCCTTGCGTGCCATCTCAACACCTTCCAACACACGCTTCTGCGCAATAGTGTCGATGATCTTGGCTACATCGGGATACTTCTTCACCCAAGAAGCCACTTCTTCCTCAGACTTTGGAAACTTAATCTGGGCCTTTGTGGCGGTACTTAGCTGTTCTTTAACTTCAGCAATCTGCTTGTCTTTTTCTCGCAAGGTTTCTTGCATGTGACGACGGAGGTCACCATAACGTTTTTTAAACGTCTCTTCTTCCCCAGATTGCTCGGGAGCAGCTTCTACTGCTTCCGTTTCCTGCTCTTGTACTTCTTCCTCGTTATCCAATAAATCTTTATAGGCGCCTTTATACTTTGCCATGGTAATTACCTTTTGAAATGTAGGGGGCCGAAAAGTAGTCTGATAAAATGATCAAAGGTTTGCGGGTAGCCCGTTCCCACGCAATTACGATTTTCTGTAGCTCCTTGTCTTTTTGGCGACCTTCTTGGGCTGCGATGAATGCTGCTTGCCCTTCTTAGTGTCGGCCCGTTTCTTCCGTGTTGTGGCGGCGTACTCGCTAGAAGAGAGAGACGTAATTGCCTTCTCTGGGAGATATCTCTCCCCTGTAGCTTTCGACCCTTGCGTACTGTTCTTTCCTGACTTGGTACGCCAGTTTTGCTTCGTCCAATTCTTAAGAGACTTCTGGGATTTTTTAAGAGCCATCAGTCCTTATAACCTCCGCCCTTTGCTTTATATTGCTTGGCAAGCATTTGCGCTTTGCGAGCCGACCACTCACCACTTTTGCCGCCCTTTGAACCTGCCTTAATTTTATTAAACAAGTTTTTGCGCATAGTAGGCTTGGTGTAATTTCCGGCCGCGTTTACCTTCGATTTGGCTTTCTTCTTAGTAGCCATACGAGCCTCTATTTAATCAGGGCGAAACTGACACTTGGGGTGAAAGAAAACTGACCTTCCTCGCTAGGATAGTAGCTGTCTCCCATGCACTCTTCGCAGCCGCGGCCGTTGCAGTTTTCGCAAACACCAGACCCCATTTCGGATACGGACATAATCGCTGTCTCTAGTATTCCTCCTTCAATGGGTTCTTCTGCGACTTCCGCGAGTAGCTCTTCGCCCCCTTCTTCGCTGGCACCGTCTTCATACGATACTTCGGAGTCCATAGCTCCTTCGCCATCATATTCCTCGGTTTCAACTTCTTGGATTTGGCCTTCATATTCCATCGCCATGAGGCCTGCCTTAGCCTCATCCCTCATTTCCATAATGTGCTTCAGGCCGTGCCAACGCACGACATCTGCAGGCAGCACAAACTCGCCTGTACTCAGAAAAGCAGGGATATCATCCGCCACTTCTTCATCCAGCGCACCGGGTGGAGGGGCGACGTCCATGTCGGCCATCTCTCCGGAACAACTGTCCATGAGACCGCCGTGATACATCTGAGGCACATCTGCCCGAACATCTTCTTCGTCGATCTCTGCCATATCTTGTTCAGCAGAAGCCGCTTCTTGCATCTGCGGCTCAGGCTGTTCGTTTTCTCCATCTTGATAGAAAACATTCATACCTTGCTCCAACCGAGACAAGGCGTGGTCTCTGGCCTTTTCCATAATAGACTGAGGGATTTCTTTCGCACGCCCTTCAAAATCTTGGGTACGCAAAATCTCAATTTCCTCTGGCGTTAGGGTAGGGACCATGGCCGGGACTTCCATTTCTTGACCATTAATCTCAATGCCAATGGACAACTCTGTCATTGTCTTGCCTGTTACTGCATTCTCCACAGGACCTAAAAATCCCTGTGCTGATTTAGTCGAACCATCTCTACGATACATATCGGGAGGTAGTTCTCTATCTTCCTTAGCCATAAGCCCTCCTTCATTAAAACCGGCATAATCAGGTTCCAGAGTAGCGTTCTTAGCAAATACTAAGGGACCTATTTGAATAACTTCGGATGCTTCACGAACAGGGACGCCGTTGTTCTCCCCTCCACGAACAAAGAATGAGCTTTGTCTGCGAGGATCAAAACCTACTTGAGTCCATTCAGGGTCATCAATTAGGTCTTCTGCACTACGTCGAATGGCCTGCTCATCAAAACTTTTTACGAAACCTTTAATTCTTGCGTAGGGAGTCTTTCCCACCTCGCCCCGTGCAATCCTTCCACCCATGCCGGCATTGGCAATAAACTCTACGGGAGACCCGTCTTTGCCTTCGTAGTGAATGGCTTTAGCGTATTGTTTTTCTTTTACGCCCTTCAAGGTACCTGTAACTATCCAAGTGTCATATTCTTTATAGGCAGGGATATCTAAACGACCCTGAAACTCCATGCCTTCTTCAATGGGAGACGGATTGACTCCCAAAGACTTAGCTGCGGCATCATCTAAAACAAAATTACCATCTCGTCTTTGATTGCTCTTTAAAGAGTAGACAAGCTGCTTGTCACTAGGCTCTCTAGGAAGCTGGTCCCAAGATTTAACTGGCTTAAATTCATCAATAGTCTGCAGATGCTGGGCCCTATCTATTTCACCCCGTGCAAATCTTTGAGCAGATTCCTCAAGCTCTGGAGTACGGACATCTGGGTTGATCTCTCTGTTTTCAGCAACAAACTGTTTTACCTGAGCTTGCCAATCATCGGGCGTTTCGATGTCTTCAAACTGATCCCACATCTCTAGGTAATCAGTATTAGACATCTGCCTATTAACACCAGCAATCGCCTCGTCCGTACCACGAAGAGCGGCCGCCCCTGCCTTAAGGCCCTTACCTGCAGCGTCTCCGACAATAGGAATAACACCGATACCAGTAGCTATCGCATTAATCCCAGCGCCAACATAGTCACCTTCGTCATACGCCATCTTAGTGTCGTACACGCCTTTGACGTCACCCACGACAGGAGTGAAGTCAGCCATAAGGCCTAGGGTGTCTTTCCAAGTCCAGCCTTCGTCCTGCTCTTCAATCTTTTCTGCCATGTCTACCTCGACTTCTCGCGAGCTTCTTCCTTAAGGGTCAGAAACCTACGGAGTTCTGCGATCTGTCCTTGAACAAAGCGTATTTTCGTACAGTCCACTTCAGTCTCAATGTACGTACGCAAGACTTCGATACGGTACTGAACATACTCTTTGAGCGTGTCGTACTTCTCGGCGTCATTGACCAACGGGAGTACTCGTTTGTAATCCTGTTGGCTCATTGTTCGACTCCTTCAGGGGGAGGAGGGGGCGGGCTATTTGCGCCTCCACCCTCACCGGTAAAACCGGGAGCGCCGGGTTCTGGAGCTAAACCCGGAACGATTGCTCCTCCTCCACCTGTTGGGTCTGGTGCGGCTGCGGGCTGCTGGGCTCCTGCGTCGCCCCCGGCAGCTTGCTGCATCTGACCCAATAACTCTGCTTGTATCGCTGCTTCCCGCGGATCATTGAGTATCTTGTCCTCATCAAGATCCATAGACGCTGCAATCTCGCGAAGAATGTAATCGTACTTCACGAACGGTGCAGTCATCGGGTTTGCAGTCAGGTTCATAAACTGCAACAGGCGCTGGGAGCGTACTTCGTTACGCATCAAGCTTTCAGTACCGCGTGCAGTTACGTACAGATTAGACTGAGCAACCTCTTCCTCAAAAGAGAATTGCATGTTGAAAGCAAACAAAGCTTTGCCCAACGGAGAAAGTAAGTAGTCGTCTATGTTGCGTACCACTGCTTTAATATTCTGGGCGGCAGCACCCATCAACATAGACATACCAGAGGCCGTTCTGCCTACTCCCATAACTCCAGTAGAGCCGTGAGCAAAGGAAGGCATGCCAGTAGACTCGTCAGACAACTGACGCGCCTTGTCGAACATCATCAAACACTCGCTGGTGACATTCGGAAACTTAGTTCCAAAGATAGCTTGGCCGGGTGCGCCCGCCTGACGGCGGAAGACTTTGCCCGGGTAAACATTCAAGTCTTGGCCGGGAACCAAGTTAGTCTCGTCGATCTCGATCAACAGGTTGGAAGACAGGGCAGCGTTATCTACCGCCATACGCATGAAGCCATTCATGATGTCTTGCGTATCTTCCATGTTTTCAGCAACACCTACGCCAAAGAAAGAGTAGGGGTTAACCTCGTAAGGTACTGCGTGGAAAGGAATGCGCTCAGGCGTAAATGGATTGATTACCAGACGCAGGATCTGACCGTTACAAACCCAAGCATTCACCTGTACCTGATCACGCTCAAGCAACTCTGCCGGCAAGTCTAGGTCCGCTTGCTCTGCAGTCTCTGAGTCCATAGTGCCCCAATACTCTAGGACCTCAAATCGAGTACGGTCCTGTTGCATCTCGTTATCTTCGAGCGCATCTTCCCAGTACTTGCCTATGTAGTTGGCACCAATCTCGATAGCCTCTTCAATGCTGTCACCACGGAAGAACGGACGGTTCTTCAAGTTACGCAACTGGCTACGGTTCAAGCGGTGTCGCTGGATAACAAACTCGGCATCGTTCATAGAACGTGCTTCAGGATCAGGGTACAGATCCCAGATAGAAACATGCTCTACGCGGGGAATAGTCTCCATGCGAGGAGCGTACTCCCCTTCCTTGGTCCAAGAGGGATGCTCCTTATCAAAAGCAAAAGGCCCCTTTAGGATGCCGGTACCGAACAGAGACATCTCAAAAGCCACGTTCCGCAAGTGCTTGCTGGCCTCTGATTCATCCAGTTGATCGTGGATTTTCTGCTCCATGGCCCGCGCATTCTGCTTTGCAGGCTCATAAGTGAAAGCAGTAGGAGAGGTGCCGGGCCCATCCCGAAGCTTGTCTTCTATACGGTCTAGCTTGGTTCTCGATATGCCCAAGCGATCCTTTATCTCACCGCGTGGAGAAGACGGGGAAGGAATGTCCATTTCTTCAGCGGCGGGATCGAAATGAACAGCATCGGGAGTTCCCTTAGGAAAAATCGGAGGCTCGACTCCGATAGGGAACTTGGACCCGGCAAACAGGACATCTACAATTTGGGCGTACGCAGCAAGAACCTTGGTCTTCGTAATCTTAACGAACGTTCGGCTCTTCTCTTGTTCTGTGAACTGGACCTCTGGTCCGTACAGCCCACGATAGTTACGGTAAGACTGCAACCATCTCTTTTCATCATTCAAACGAATGTCACTAGATTTGTTAAATCGCTCTTCAATCCATCCCACGACACCGCTAAAGCTGGCGTTTTGCTCCGCTGCATCTCCATCTTCTTGGAGTGCAGTGACTAAGCCGTCACCTTCTAGTACATCTGGTTTTTCAATTATTGCCATGATCAGTATCCAAATTTAACGCTGGCGGGCCGATAGGACGGCACAGTTTTGTTTCCCCAATCCTCAAACGGGCTTACGGCCCGGGGACGAGACATAATCGCGTACCTTATGCTGTCGTACGCATGGTCACTGGCGTAACGAGCATCAATATCATCACTGCCCTTGGGACAGCTTGGTATCACTGGTAGATCTGCAATTATCTGCCGGCACGTATTAAAGAACACGATACCGGGTTGTTCTGTATCTGGGTTAACCTTGAGCAATTCGTGTAATCGGTTCTTCCCAGCAACTCGGGCCCCTGCAGAACGGTCACTTGGCCGCCACCTGCACCCGATGCTTATCATTTCTTCGGCAATAGACGGTCCAACCTGACCCCGGTTATGCCAGCAACTGGAGTCTAGCACGCCGTATGTCAGCTTTTCACCCACTTCAGCGTCCATCACGGCATAAGCTAAGTCTTTGGCCGTGTGTTTGCTCAAATATAGCTCCCGATACACAATTAAGGTTTCGTAAGCCGGATCTATCGCAATCCAATGCACTGCAGAGTACGACGAGTAGCCAAAATCGCAGCTTCTGAACCGTCTCCAGTCTTTTGGTATCTCGAAGGGATCTATTACATGATCCTTCGGCTTAAATTCTGGGAATGCGGCCCCTTCAGCGATGGCCCAGTCCCCTTCAAGTAGTTGTCGGCGCTGCATTTCCGGCAATGAGAGCAAGTTTGCTTCATAGGACCCATCTGAAAACAGATGCGGGTTGTCTTTCAGCGTTGCCGGGATGAATCTACGCTTAAATAGCGCCTTTCCTGCCTTTTCGTGCCCTTCTGGGTAGGTAAGAGTCTCCCCAGTTTCTAGATCTGTAGCATCAAATGGCTTTCCTTCCGGCGCTGGGTCTACAAACATGCGCTTTACCCACTGATGGCCGGGGCCACCGGGGTTTGTTGTAGCGCGCATGAACAGCGGCAGGTCTGGATCTGTCGTTCTGAGACGAGATCTCATGTAATCCCACGCGAATGGCGTGGCGTGCTGCGTCAATTCGTCGAAAGCAATGTAGCTAAAGGCCTGACCTTGGTAACGAAGTACGTCTTCAGGACGTTCTAGGTAAGTCATCCATAGTTTGGCCCCGGATGGAAATACCCACTGGCTTTTCTTCTCCTGCCATTTCGCTCCCGGGTACGCTTTCGGGTAGAGTTCCTGTGATTTCCAGACAAGTTCTCTAAGTTCGTCGTTAGTTCTTCGGAGGATGAGGCCGTTGAAGTTAGCGTTTCCAAAATACCGGAGTGGGTCCGCAAGTAAGCCGTACGACTTGCCTCCGCCCGCTGCTCCGCCGTAGAGTACTTCTCTTTCCGGTGCCGCCAAAAACTCTGTTTGGGGGCCCGGGTTGGGCTCGAAGATGACTTCCCGTGGTTGTTGTTTACTGGCCTCAAAGTCTAGGCCACTAGAAAAACTTGGGCTGCTGTCGTCATTTACTGCTTCAGGGGCCTCCGATACCCCAGTCAAACTGTCTAGTTTCTTTTGGGTATTGGTAAGGCTGCGTTTCGCCGCGGCCTCCTTTCTTTTGAGCCTCTGGACCTCACGGTCGGTCTTATTCGTTGGACGCGCATTCTTCTTTTGCTTCTCTAGCTCCTTAATACGAGTTGTTTCAGACGATCTATGCCGCTTCCAGAGGTTTGCGATACCTTGGTGGCTAATGCTTTGGCCTGACTTATTAGTGAGCCAAGTCGCTGCTTCCCGATAAGAAGACCCAGTATCCAGATAATCAAAAGCTTCATTAATAAGAGGCAAGAGATCAGTATCGACAACAAGCACGCAAGGATCTCCCTCAGATGGCCTGTAGCCGTAAGGGATCTTAGCTTTCGCATGCGGGCGCCGCTTATTGGGCCAGCCTTTAGTATCGTCATCACTCTGGCTGCTGCTCATCCGGCTCGGGGTCCTGTTGCTTCGGGGGTAGGATGAAAATGCCTGACTCTGGGCCAGTTACTTCCACCTTTTCTCTTTTCACAATTCCAGCCCTGTCCAAAACTTCACGCGCTGCCGAAATGGCATTCCGTGCGCCTAGTGACCCCGGATCATTGAGAACATTAAGAATACTGTAAGTCGCTTTCGGCGCGTTGCTGGCGAGTAAAAGCTCAGACTGCTCGATAATCTCGTCTTTCAGACCCTCAACTACGGTCTGCATCTTGGTAGTGTCTGCATATCCGGCCAGACGCATCGCAGTACGGATGTCTCCTCCGGCCTTGTCGTACAACGCTTCGAGAAACAGTTGTTGCTTCTCGGTGTACTCCTTCTTCTTGTCTACCATTTCTTACAACTCCAGTAGCGTGCCGTGAACTTGTCCTTGGCCGTGTCGCAGTTGTGCCGGGCACGGAAGTTAGCTCTGCGCTCAGGATTGCTCTTCTTGATCCGCATATTGGGATCTCCGAAGCGGACCAGCTTGATCTGGTCATCTTTCTTCGCGAGTACGGCGAACTTCTTAGGTCCGTCAGGAGTTCTCTTGGGTTTGTTGTACCCAGAAAACGTCTCGCCCCTATACTCTAAGCGGCCCGATTTGGACCGCTTAACGTTTTTGGTAGTAGCCATGGTTACTTCTTCTTGGCGTAGCCGCCATAACCCATCTTGGCTTTCTTCTTAGGCTTGGCCATAGCCATGCCGCCGTAAGCCATGTTCGCTTTCTTCTTGGTAGATCCAGACGCTGGGTTAGAAGCACCACACTTAGCTGTTTTCATCAATTCATCCCATCTAAATAGATATAACTAAAAGCTACTGCTGCAGCCGTGGCCACGGTTAATGCACAATAAATATCCAGCAAAAATGCTGCATTCATAATAGAACGTCATCCTGTAAGTTAAGTGGTTTGTGATCGACACTGAAATCCTCTTCAGAAAAGAAAGGATCGTAGCCCGAGAAAATCGGACATTTGTGTCGTGCTTGGCCGGGCGTAATTAGCCCTTCTTGCACTAAGTACAGTCTCAACGTTTCGAGAGGTACGGATACCCCTGTTGCCGCCTCAACTGCCGCCCGAACATATATAAGATTTACGGGCTGTTTTAGATCACCACTATCTACGGAATCTGACATTCCTTCTCGCTTTGTTATAGCACGAACAAATGTTGCTTGACAACACTAGTTATTTCTGTCCCCAGAAATTATTTCATAAAAGGGCTATGCAAAACACGATTTATGCGTTAGGCTGGCGCCACCCCCGCCGAGGGTAATATATATAATACCAGCCTACTGCTTAATCGCATTCTCCCACGTTCCACGTGGATCATCCCCAAAGATATCTGCCGGCTTCTTAGTCAGACTAAAGGTCTTGAAGTACGGCTCTGGGTCTAGAAACACTAAATCATTCGTAGGGATGAGGTGGAACGCTAGAACATCACAGGTTCCCTCTACCACGCTACGAGTACAGAAGTTCACCCGAGGCTGCTTATAGTTCCGGTTGATTAGGGTACGGGCCCCTTTAACCTCGACCCGGATAATTCTCCCATCTTCAGGATCTATAGCTATCAGGTCATAGCCCTTGGCCCGCACTACCGATACGTCGTAGCCGTACGAGGTCAGAACAGAGGCTACGTAGTACTCCGATATAGCCCCTACAGCTAGGCTTCCGCTATTCGTCACGTAGATCGACTCCTAGAAGATCCATGTAATCGGACGTATCTAGGAACTCGTCTTCGTCTTCCTCTAGGAACTCGACGGTATCGATCAGGGCCATCTCTGGCTGGTACGCTGCAGTACGGAACTTGTCCGAGCAGGTGTCAAAGACTGCTGCACAGTTGTACAAGTCACTGGCGAAGTCAGTTGGGTAGGATGAATAAGGCTGGGAACAGAAGTCTGTCACCAGATCCTCGAATTGAACACGGACCTCTACAGGCTCGTGTACGTAATACTGTCCCCCCTCAACATAATAGACTGATGTGATGAGTTGAACTTTGCCATCCTCATCTGCCTCGATCCTATTCTCTACAACTAAGTCTTTAGGCTTCTGTCCATAAAATATATCGGTATCCGTTTCGATGCTCATGATCCACGGGCCCCCGGATTGATTAATTATGCGCCGATCATAGGAACAAAGGCCTACTAATGCAATAACAAAGGAATAGTTACACACTTGGTTTGACACTAACTATATCCGTATATACGGGAATAGCCTTTACGTATATTTAAAACCGTTCAGGGCCAGTCCATGTAGGGCCCGTTGACAGTGCCAATTTCCCAAAATTAGGTCGTGGTTGTATACGGTAACGGGTACCCCCCCGGGTGGCACTCCGGGCGGGCCCCTTCGGGCATGGCGTGCCGGCCTGCAGCCCAGTAAACACGGGACCTGTAGCGATTCCGGCCCGGATTCAGCCCGGATCGGTCGGACCCATGCCAGCGCCCGGATCTCTCCGGGATTTAACCGGGAAAAAAACTACACCGGCCCGGGCCCTGTATTCGTGGGCTTTCCTGCAGCGGGCCCCATAACCTTATGGTACCGGCCGGGCGGTATCGGTCCCGGGCTTTACTATTGCATTTTTCGATAGCGGGGATCGCCCCGGTGAATCAATACGCTTTACACGCTACCAGTGCCCCGTGGTCAAACGATCTCGGGCCCGGGTATACCATGGCCGCGGGTCGGTTTTGATCGTCTCTCTGACGCGCTCTCCGGCCGGTTTAAACGGGCACAAAAAACCCGGCACAAAGCCGGGCTCGGATCGGTCCGGAATCATCCCGGGAAGGATCGATAACCGGAGAGCGCCCGGCGGTATTTGGTCCGCGGTAGCGTGCCCCGGTAGATCAACCGGAAATGATGCCGGCGGACTCGGAGCGTATAGCCGCGGCCCGGTCCGGTTCCGTGATATATCTTTTTCATTTTGCTTTTCTCCTCTTTTCTCTGGACAAAAAAAACCCGGCGCAGCGGCCGGGCTTCAATCGGTCTGCGCGTTTAAAAATTCGCTTTAACAATTTCCGTGTCGTGCGTTTCGCCGATCGCGTTTAGGATGGTTTCATCCAATAGCGTTGTTACGCTCGCGAGATAGGAACGCACGAATTCCGGAACTGTTTCCCCGGTGTTGTACTCTGAAATTAAAGTTTTGATTACTGCCGGGTTTACTTCGACAGTGTAGTCCACGCGTATTTTCATTCTCTGTTAACCCCTGAATCCGATATTAAAAAATTTAACCGTTACGATCCCGTTGTCCCGGTCCCGCTGAACTACCAGATCCACGGCCGAAAATTCCGGGCGCTGGACCAAATCCGTGCAGGTATCCGAGATCCGGCGAACGATGGTTTCCTCTTCGATCATTTGCTCGCACTCTTCGATCACTACCGGGTGCCAAGTCGGGTTAATTTCCTGCCCCGGTTTAAATACGGTCCGGGCCCAATCGCGAAACTCGATTTCCTCTGCTGCAGTTAACTCACGGTGAATTGCTCTCATTTGATTTTCTCCCCTGTAACGCATTCGACGTCGTCCCGGTATGCGGGCCAGTGCCCGGCCGTTACCATCTCGCAGTAGTCAGCAACTGCCCGCTGCGCCTCCTCATAATCCGCCGATCCGGCGAACCCCAGTGCAAACACGAGAGCGGCCGCTAGGGCCGCCCCGGTAATCAGATCTCGTTTGATCGTATTCATTATGCCGCCACTCCCGCAAACTGAGCCCACGCCGGAGAGTCAATCAGCCGGGATACTTCGGCTTCCCTTTCCGTCAATGTCGCCGCCACGTTATCAGAGGATCCGCTACCGCGGACCGTGAACCGGTCTGAATTGTGCGAGCTATAGAACGTCGCTGCAGAATACGCGGCCCAAATAGTCGGGCCCCGGTTTGCGGCTTCGATCTTGAACTGTTCTAGCAAAGCCGCCTGCCGGCGCTCTGAAAAAACCTTGCTATCAATCAGGACCTGCTCAAATTGTCCCGGCTCAATCTCCGTACCGGCCCAAGCTTGCAAGGTCCTGCAGCGGTCTACGTAGTGCCGAATCTTGCCCTCAATAAAACCGGCAAACCGGCGCGGGTCATAGCTGGCCGTATGCCGGAGGGATGCTTTATCCATCTCCCCCAAATACATTCCATTGGTACAGATCAGATCGAAGGCGCCGGCCAGAACCCGGATCGCGCTGTTACCGGCGAACCCGTTAATGACCGAAATTTTAAACTGAATTTCAGTCTCGGAATTGCGCTGATAAATCGGGACCGTTAACCCGGGGAATGCCAACTCAAACCGGGTAAAAGATCCGCCGAAACTGGCGTATTCTTTTAGCGTGCATCCCCGGATCTTATCCGCCGTCATAGTGTCGCGGCATGCGCCAGTGATCACATCATAAAGCGGGCGATTATGCGCGATCGTGTAAGCCTTACCGGTTACCCCAAGCGGCGCGCCGTTATCGGTCCGGCGGATTACTTTCTGGCCGGGAATAGGCATTGCACCGATAACGTCGCCGGCATCACTGCGCCGTTGCATATAGACGGGCTCGGCTTTGCAATCGAAACCGGTTTTGTCGGTCAATTCAGGGAAGGTTACGGGGTGGAGTGTAGTTAACTGATTCATTGTGAATCTCCATTGCTAGTTAGTGAAAAAGCCCCGGCACCACGCCGGGGATAGGAATTAAAGCAAATAACCGGGAGCGGGTAAAGTATTCAAAGCGAATTGATCCACGTTAGAACGAAGTACCAAAACACAATGAACCCGAGCCCGGTATACAAGCGCCTCATATTGCCACCGCTGCAGGCGCATATTTCGCGCCGTTACCATGGGCGACGGCCGCAATATTCCGGGCGGATATCCCGGAGCCCGAACAAAGCCCGCAATCGTTACAGGTAGTCCGCCGGCCGCCCTCTGCAGTAGCCGGGCAGATTATCTCGGACCCGGTCACCATATCCGCCGGGCTATTGATCACGCGGAACGTGCGCCGGCCGTTTTTCCAGTGCGCCCGGGCTTCGATCTCGCTGTCTGCAGAGATCATGCAATGCGCGGCCAGCTTATCCGACGCCAGAATATCCCACTGGTGAGAATATCCGGTATGCCCGGCGCTCTTTTTCAATAGGGCTTCAATAATCGGCGCCGGGATGGCGGCCGGATCACCATAGGCTCCGAGCCTAATATTCCGGCCCCGGCCCAATTCGGTTAAATTTTCGGCGTCAGGATATTTCCCGGCCCGGTCCGCCTTCCAGACAATCAGCGGGCCCTGAAATAGCGTTACATAGCAGGCCCGGTCCCGGGCGGTACCTTTCGGCTTATCCGGAGCCGGCGTGCCTTTTAGCGGGCAATCGCCGCAGATTGATCGATCCAGTCCGAGCCGGTTAATTGTGAGCGGATCTTTTTCGGAGTCGGCCAATATATAAACCTGATCCATAGCGCCGGTTTTTTTGTTCGATGATGCGGGAAT
>Ga0194029_1000045_pt1 | contig 17331 bp, 9 predicted proteins | sample IW18Oct16_MG_FD_140360 | JGI IMG/M metagenome (GOLD analysis project Ga0194029, IMG submission 140360) | Freshwater microbial communities from the Broadkill River, Lewes, Delaware, United States - IW18Oct16_MG | ecosystem: Environmental > Aquatic > Freshwater > River | place: USA: Delaware... | reverse complement strand
GAGGAGGGCGAGGAGGGCGAGGAGGGCGAGGAGGGCGAGGAGGGCGAGGAGGGCGAGGAGGGTGTTGGTGGCGGGGAAAATAAAGCTTCCACTGGTGAAGCAAATGAAGAAGAAGACGAAGATGAAGAAGAAGACGAAGATCAAAAAGAAAACGAGGCTCAAGCTAAGCGATTAAGAGCAATTCAAATACCAATGAGCAAATCGGAAAAAGCATGCTATACAACGACTCAAAATAACCCAGGGACGTCGGAAGACGGCCAAACTCCAGCAAACGAAAATATTCCCGAAGAGCCAGCAATTGCAGATTCAGAAGACGAAGATAATCCAGAAGAGGGAAAAACGCCAGAAGAGGAAGAGATCCCAGAAGAGGGAGAAACAGATACAGAAGAACCAACAGAAGAAGAACTTTTGAAAATGGAACAAGAAGCACAGAAATCACTTGAAGAGGCAAGAATCGCGGAAATCCAACAAAAACACGTGAAGACAAAACAGCAGCATTTGATAAGGGTCCTGGATTCTATTGATCTATTTGAAAAAACAGAGATTGGAATTCAAGATATTTATGAAAGCTGGGCACTCGCAGATACAGAGGCGAAGTCTTTCGACGATATGTGCAATGAGATTACCAAATTAAACATCGAAAAACTCCTCAAATCAATGAAAAGCACTTGGGTCATGCAGAACAAGAACATGCGGGGTCTCTACCAACTGACAGATGCAATTCTGTTAGAATTTAAGAAGACTACATCACTTGAAAAAAACCGACAAAAGGAATATGTGAACGAGGCTGCGAATTTATTGTACGTGTTCTGGAAAGAGAAAGCAAATGCCGACGTTTGTAAAGAAGATCCTGTATGGAAAGAATTTGAAAGTATATTTGGCTTAAATTGGGTATTCCGACTTGCAGTGTATAACAAAATCCTCTCCATTTTGGTTAAAATGCAAGTGGAATTTGGTGTTTCTGAGTCTGAAAACGAGACATTGAAAGAGGGTGATGACGAAGAGGATGATGACAAAGAGGGTGATGACGAAGAGGATGATGACAAAGAGGGTGGTGACGAGGATTACAATGCTTCGACCTTTTTACCGATCTGTGTTCAAACCTGGGAATCTTACCGATCTGTGTTCAAACCTGGGAAAAAAACAAATATCATGGGTAGTATGTGGAGCTTGTATGTTCTGATTCGCAACCGAAACGAAACGCAATTATGGGATACGAGCCGCGAAAGTAGTACCTTCTTGGGGGGTGATGCGGATATTCTCACCTTCATGTACAGCAGAGTCGGGCCTGTTTTCGAATATATGTTTCAACAGCTGCGGGGCCTCTCTGAAAAAACAATCAAACCAGATTACAAGCATGGGCATCAACTATTTTTGCTTTATAAAAAGCAGTGTCTACACTGGGCAAAACACGAAGCACTGGCTCTCATTACAAAGAGTGAAGTTGAAGACAAAATTAACCATGTAAAGTACTGGGTTGATTTTAAAAACGAAAGCGACATGCACCAATGTTTTAGATACATGTTTCTGGAAATGATGAAAAGAAATGTCGGTATAGAAATGCAAGAATATTATCAGACCATGATGAAGAAGATAGAAAACAAAGTTCCCGAAGCTAAAGATTCGCTGTCCCAAGCAGTTATTCTGGGTGGTCCTCAGACTTCAGAGGAACAACAGAAGGAAATTATGACATTTATTGATCTTGCAGAGGAAATATACTCGAGTACCGAATCTCTCGTCAAGTCATTCAGCGAAGAAAGTCTCGAACAGAAATTGAACAAAGACGGGGAAAATGAAATTTCCGATGATGTCGTGCAAATGATTCGCGATAAATTACACGGAATTTCCGAGTCTAAAATATATCCCACTGAAAAACCACATACCAAAAATCCATGGAGAGAGGCACTGGAATTCAGTGGACATCAAAGTTCAATGAAAACTATCACGTTTGGAAACTGTATGGAGATTCTCAAACCTGTTTTTGAAACATGTAAGTTGTCAACTAGAATTTTGGAACTACCTCGCCGACTGATATACGAAGGTTTGGGGCGTACTTTTTTTTACGAGTTGAGAAAGCAATTTAAATACGTGACCGAAAAGCAACTACGCAACGAAATGGCCAAAACAACCGATAAGAAAAGACAAGAAGAAATAGAGGGGATGCTACCCGATGAGGGCAAGATGAATATTATAAACGAAAAGTTAAACAGACTTGTTATGAATGCAAAGAAGTTTTCAGATGATCTGACAGAAATATGCAAACAATGCACGGATTTATGGGATATTATCAGGAAGAAGAATCGCCAAAGGTTTAGAGTCGAAATATCCGAAGACGCTATAGAATTATTGAAATCGGATTTGAAATCGTTTAAAGCTAAAGCAGAAGAGTGCAGGGATATAGTGGAATTTTACTGCAACAATCTTATCGAAACTGGCGAAGATAATAATCAGCCACAAAACACGCTGATAAAGTTATGCATGTTAGAATATATGTCAGGCGAATACGTCGTAAGGTTAATAACAAGCATACTTGAAGATTTGCCAAAGAAGTATCACGCTTTATATGTCCAATTACAATCGACCCAAGAACAACTGTTGCGGGTGAGATCACGAAATGTTGGATTGGGGTGGGAGAAGATTGGCAATAAAAAACCGAAGAGTGGAAAGGAATTGAAAAATGACAAGCTAAGTACAGCTTTGCAGCAAAAAACAGAATTCACAGAAACAGAATTTGACGCGTTTGGAATCAAAGGATGGATAGTTTTTGAATTACATGATAACTACTATGTCAAGAGTGGAGAAAATTACTTCAAACCAGTTGGTAAATCAGCACAGCAACAACTACAATTGATTAGACAATGTATGGGTACACTGGAGTCATCAGAAACAAATAAATGGGACGCTTCAGGGAATATAGTTGGGCCAATACGTCAATTTGAAACAGATCTCAAAGAGGTTGACAAGGATTTTAGGAGAGCTTACCAGTTAACAGACAGAAACCAGGACAACCCTATGTTTTTTGAGATCAACAACTCTGCGTTCATACATCATACCATAACAAAAGAAATTATTCCGTATTTACAGCGAAAAGAATTGATGCATAATGAGACACGAACGTTCTTTAATCGTTGTATTGAGATGTTGGTTGAGAGAGCCAAAAATCTCAAAGAGCATAGAAGATTCTCTGACAACTTTTTGACGCTTAATCCTGATACACATTCATTGGAAGAAAGTAAAATGAGACAGTATAAAGAACTACAAAAAACTCTAAAAAAAGACATCGAACAACAGTTTGGGGGATTTACCACACATCTGATCGAACTGGAAGCGTTTGATTTTTTCCGCCAACAGAAACACAAATCGTAATTTTACCACGCGGGTCTCACACATACATCTTTTCACTCGAGGAGTAGTAGATCGCGAGCTGCAGTGCGATGACGACGTCGTCCTTCATGCCGCCGACCTTGCCGTTGAGCGTGACGCGCGTCTTGCCGAAGTTGTTGGCGGCCTGCTTGAACTGCAGGGAGTAGATGTGCATCTGCTCGCGGAGGCGCGCGGCGTTTTCGGAGGGGCGCTGTATAAAAGTACATGCATAATAATTCAATTAGTCAAAGATTAGAAATAAAGAATTCCTTTAAATTATTAGAACAAACAATGCCCCAGATGTTGGAAGAATTTACGGAGGCATTTGATGTATTCGTAAATGATTTTTTGCGCAAACACGGCTATGGTCTTCAAATGGAAGCTATGAAAACAGCCTCGTATGAGGATCAAGACGTGTTTAAACCAAGAAATCACATTGATCTTTTTTACATGTTTGTAGGTACGTTGAATATGCTGCAATCATTATCCACAGATATAAAAGCGAGAACACTAAACCGGGAAGAAGTTAACAGAATCAAATCCAAACTTGAAAGAGCAGAAAAACAATATAAGGAGTTGGAAGATAAATATTTTGAAGTAGTGCGCGAACATACAGAGCAACGGGCGAAGAGCTCAAGAAAACCACGCCATAAAAACAGACAATCAGCAAACCAAGCTAAAGGAATGGAATCTCTGATGTGTGCTCTGCAAAAGATGCGTACAAGTCAGTGACACTTACCTCTGAAAATAGCTCCGGCAGAATGCTCACGCGTCGTTCGCGCAGCATGTTGTCAAGGAGGGTGCACATGGCGTGCTTGATCTCCTCGGTGGTGAGGATGCCGTAGCGCTGGGCCGTGTGGTCCACGCGGTGGCGGGTCCCGGGAAGGCCCTGTAGCGCGCGGTGGTGGTGCTCGGCCTCGAAGCCGAGGTTCCTCTCCACCATGATGACGACGAGCGACTGGCGCAGCATCGGGTGCTCGCGCAGGCGGTCGATGTGCCGCTCGACGAGTGCGAACTGCTTCTCGGGCTCTGTTAGGGGTAGAAGTGTCAGTAAATATTACAAACATAACTTAGTTGCTTGAGAGCATGAAAAAGCACCTCTGAGGGGTAATATGTTATATTGTTCTAGCAGTGAAAAGGCTGTAGCAGCAGAGCGTCTAGCAAAAAGCCTCGGATGCCCCTACAAAGAACACGAACTATTATTCGAAAATGTCGATAGGTTTTTAGAGCAGTTGGAAGGCATCAGACGCGCCAACGAACTCGCGATTGGGATGGGAGTGGGGCCGATTGACTTCAGTGTCAAGACACAAAGTGTTACAGATTATCTCAGGGAAGAGAACAAACGCAAATATAAATAAACTTGAATATATTTTCACTGCTTCATACCTTTGCAACCCTGTAGTACGTCAATGCCCAACACCTGCTCATCAGAAAGCACAGCATGCACTCATAACATCATATATTTTTTGCAGCAGGATGAATACAGAGATTTCTTAAAAGATGTGATAGCAAAGTCTTTGAGTAGTATACAGCAGCATTTTTACAGGGGCTGCGAGCCCACACAGATTCACACGCTTCGAGCGCGTCTAAGCAAGAGTACACACATACAGAATCTCGCTGTGTTTTTTCTATTGTTGAATGTGGACGCTGATTTGAAAAAAACCATCATGGAAATGGAGGTCACGAATAACCACGCCAAGCTGACGCGGTTTATGCTCGACCTTCGCAACGAGCGCGTACCTCTGTTTTTCACCAACGAAAAAGAAACAGTGGTTGACTTTGTGGACAAGTGCATGGACAACTATCTCATTGCATGACTCACCGTAATGATTCCGCGATACCGGCATATGGTGACGACGGCATAGTCACTCTGCGGGCCACCTCCCGCGGGATCAATGACCATCCATATCGTAGTGTCCATCTCAAGAGACGGAGGTTCGGCTTCAAACATCGCTGCGATGTCTGCCTTGCGGAAGACCTGCTGAAGAGAATCGAAGGCTAGGCCTGCGAGCTCAGATTGAATTAAATCTGGCCTGTCTTGCATCATAATTTTAAGCTTGCGATGCCGTTCCTCACTCTGCCAGCGCGGCACGAGATGCAGAAGGTGGTTGCACTCGTGCGCGCGGCCGTTTTCTTTACATGCCTCACAACAGAGCTCGATGCATCGGCAGACAAAGAGGGGTCGGCCTGTGGCGGGGTCGAGCATCTTAATGAGACGCGTGTAGAAGTTAATCTCCGAGGTGAGGGTGCTGATGGCGACGAGGCTTGCGTTTCCAACTGATAAGATAGGAGCAACCCTGCCATAAAAACACAAAATCAGTATCGAATAATGGCCAGGCATGTTGATAATACTAAAGCGCTATGAGTATCGAATAATGGCCAGGCATGTTGATAATACTAAGGCTCTGTGGAAAATTTCTGATGATCAATTCACATCGCTTGTATCCTCCTGTGAAACATGGTTTGAATTAGCTGCTAAATGTGACTGCAAATCTTTACATCCAACAAGAGTATCTATCGATTACAAACCAATCAAAAAAAGAGCGCAACTACTTCAACTCAACATCAGCCATCTATGTAGAAAAAATAATCAGTATGGAGCACGCCAACGACTACCGAGCAATAAATTGATTGCACGCAGACATACTAGAGAGTTACGTCGAGAATTGCAGGATGCTGGTCGTGAATACGTATGCGAGGAGTGCCAATGTGCTAATATGCAACAAGAACACGGCATATGGTTGTGGCAAGGCAAGCCATTGCTACTACAAGTTGACCATATCAGTGGTAGAAATTGCCCCGATCCAGACAGTTTGGATAATTTGCGTTATCTCTGCGCCAATTGCCATTCGCAAACATCAAATTGGGGTGGATGTAACAAAGGAAGCATCAACTATATCCTAAATTAGAGAATGGGTGGGTCGAGACGTTTCATAGAAGAACCCCTCGTCACAGTACGCGGCCTCTTCTAGAATCAACACGTCGCCTCCAGTTCCTTTGGTCGTGCCGATCTGCACACACACAAAACGTTAGTATCAATACCCACGCAATATTTCATTATTGGTGCGTTGTTATTTAAATAGAAAATAGACGAGAACAATATTAACTGTGTGTGAGAGGAATTTTTTTATAAAGCGCATCGAGAGTCTACAAGCACAACTGAAGTGCCTGCGAGGAGGACATCTGGGAACAGTCATTGATAACAAAAACGCAGAACTTCGCAGACTCCACAATGAATTCCAAGCACTCTGTGTGCGCAATTCTCGCCTACAGGAGGAACTCGAATACTTCCAGAAACTCCACGCAGAAACACTAACGGTATTGTCGGAGAGCAACTGCCGTGTAGCCGAGCTGGAGCGCGACATCGACTACTACAAGTTCAAAGACGACTCGAGTATTAGTAGTATCAGTACTTTGGACGCCAAAGACCCCAACGAAACCGAAGTGGACGCGGAATTTGTGCAGGTAGATGTCGAGGCCACCGAGCCGACAACATTCCGACGCATATTTGGAATGGCTGTGTAGTTTGTTTGCAATAAACTATCATTCAATTTATGTATTTCAGAGCCTTAGTAAATGTGTAACGCAGCGGTGCTTTATCGCGCTTCTGTTTGTTATGCGAGTACAGGGATGGAGCACTATTTGGAACTGTGGTCCCGGCAAATATTTGTCTTATGGGCATTGTGTGTCGTGCCCTGAAGGTACATATAAATCAACATATGGAATTAGCATCAATTATTGCGTTTCATGTCCAAAAGGCAAGACGAGTCCTGCTGGTTCAACTATAAACTATAATTGTGACAAATGTGATTCTGGATATGAAGGCGAGCCCGGGTATTTCAGTACATGTACCAGGTGTAGTGCGGGAAAATATTATGATAAGGCTTTCCGTATCGAAGATCCCACTGACAATTATTGTCGTAACTGTCCAGAAGGGAAGTATGCCGAGAAACAGGGTCAGAGTAAATGCGATGACTGTCCTGTCAGATCGACTTCTCCAGAAAAAAGCACTAGTGTTTATAATTGTCAGTGTAACGCAGGTGCTCAGAAGGTGGATCCTGTTTTCCAAACAGGACATCCCTTTGCTTGTCAATCATGTCCTGTTGGAAAATACAAAGATTTGATTGGAGACGGTGCATGTCTCAATTGTATTGACCCCAAAGGAAACGCGATGACAACTGCGAATCTTGGAAGCACCAGCTCATCGGATTGCTTGTGTATGGCTGGTTATGAAGGCAGTATAATTGATGGATGCTGGGCCTGTTCTCAGGGGACTTACAGTAGTGCGCCAGGTGATCATTGTAATTCATGCCCACTCGCCAATCAATGGTCTGGAACCGCTGCCACGCAGTGTGCCTGCAATGCGGGCTATGAGCCACGGGATGGTCAGTGTGGATTTTGTGTCATTGGTAAATACAAGCCCACAATTGCTGACGAGCCATGCACACAATGTGGACCAAATCAGGTTACGTTTGTTCCGGGGGGTGGAGTGGCAACAAGCCGACAGTATTGTGAGTGTCAGTCTGGATACACCTCACCCACGACCAGCCCAGATTCACTGTGTTCTGCCTGTCCTCGTGGAAAATATCAAATCTTTTCACTTAGTGGTCAGGCATGCCAGGACTGTTCCGTAGGTGGGACTACAGTTACAACGGCAAGTGCATACGACTGGAATTGTATTGCAGATGCGGGATACTACGAAGTGAGTAGAAATTCATTTTTACCGTGCCCCGTTGGAACATATCGCGCATACACTGCATACGAAGATGCAGATCATTCGATTGCGTCGTGCCTCGCATGTCCGTACAGAACCACATCAGTACAGGCAAGTACTTCACAGAATGACTGTAATTGTTCGACACCCGAGCACGTTGAAGGAAAACCACCGTGCGTGTGTGCGTCCGGATACTACTTGAACTCTACCGATCAATGCGAAATTTGTGACGCTGGTGTTTATTGCTTTGGAGAAACAATATACGACTGTCCGGAACAATCGATATCTCCAGAGGGAAGTGGAAGTGTTGGCGATTGTGAGTGTGTCGGTGGATGGCTGAACTCTAGTAATCAATGCGAATCCTGTGATGAGTATAGCTATTATTTTAACAACGTCTGTAACTCCTGTCCCCCAAATATGCGAGCCCCGCCTTTCAGTACCGATGGTCTTTCTCAGTGTGTAGCTGCACCAGGATATTATATGCAGGATGGTGTGGCTGTTCAATGTCCCATGGGGTCAACGTCTCTTGGCGGTGGGGACTCATTTGCTGACTGCACTGCATTACCTGGTTTTTACAACGACGGCTCAGAGATCAGGCAGTGTGTTAGTCATGCAAATTCAAGCGCTGGAAGTACGAGTATAGCGGAGTGTCTGTGTCTTCCGGGATATGCAGGATTTGCTGGGTCGGGGGAAGCCTGTGAGGCTTGTGCAGGCGGATACTTCAAGCCAGAGTGGGGAGATGGATCGTGTACAGCATGTCATGTTAACTCGGGAACAGAAACACTCAATTCAACGACAGAATCACAGTGTCTGTGTCTTCCGGGATACCATGCAGCAATTGGATCAACAGAATGCATACCATGCGAGATTGGAAAATTCAAAGAGGATCTATCAAATACAGAAATATGTGATTCGTGTGGGGATTTTCGTATTTTTTCTACAACACAACAAAGTGCCAGTGCATCCAGTGCAGATTGTTTGTGTGATAGGGGGCGGTTTTTGGAGAATGGTTTATGCGAGGCGTGTGGTTGGGGCTTCTACAAAGAATATGTGGGTAATTCGGTATGTAGAAGCTGCTCATACGGACATTCAACCGTATCGTCTGTGAGCACTTCACCCGACGACTGTGTCTGTGGCCAAGGTTTCCAGGCTGTTGATGCAAGTTGATAATAAAGCATACTTTCATATTTCAGATGTTTGTGTTTCTGATAATACAGTTCTTGTATAGATGGTTACATCCAAACTTGAGCATCTTATGTGTTATTATATTAGTACGGGGTGCCGTGGGATTTTGGCCCCTGACTAGTAGTCCGGTGATGACACCAGACGTACAGTATTCAAAAAAACTTGTCCACGAGGCAGCCGAGGCTGTAGTTCGAAAGAAGGCTCTGCAGCCGACTACCTCGACGCGACGTAAGCTGCTCACACACGACGAGTCTTTTCTTCAGTCTGGGTGTATGCCGTATGGTGAACATAGTTGGTATTATGTGGACAAGGAATGTAATCCACCGTCTGGTGATCTAATTGTCGAATTGACTCCTACAACGACTCCTGCATACGAGATCTTAGAAGGAGAAAACCATGCAATGGCATGTGCACGATTGTGTGCAGACAACACAGAGTGTGTGTTCTTTAAAACCTACACTGATCATCCTGGTACTGTAGCCATGCAGTGTAAACTCTATCGCACCAACTATCTGCCAGATGATTGTGAATTGCAGTCAACATATCAAAATTATGACGGTTATACGCTATTTTATGGATCTCCGGATCCAGACAAGGAAGGCGCTTACAATTTCACCAGGAACGCCCCATGTCCCACGCCAACTTTCGCGGAATTTTTCTCGGGATACGGAGACTGTGTTGATTCCACAGAATGGACACAGATGTTTGGGTCTCTCGAGGCTGGTATTGCTGGGGGGTGGAGTAATCTAGCCGCATGGGATGGTACAACGGAATGCTCCGATGGCACGGGTGTGACAGAAAGTGACTACAGTCTTGCGGCCTCTGGAACTCCACAGGCTTGTGGGGCTGATACCTACTACTCGCCAGAAACACACGAAGAGTGCACAACACCTCCTGCTTGGTGCGATCCTCTGCCGGTGCTGGCAAACGGTTCGTGTGGGTGGGGTCGCTGTCTTCAGGATGGAGTGTGTATGCGAGACAGACCTGGTGGCTTTCCATACACGAGTTCATATAGTGTTGATGGAGTATGTCAGGCATGGCCCGCTTGCGACTGGACAAATTATCATGTACCAGTAGTGCGTGATTACAATGGTATGGTCTACACTGGGGCAAGGGTGCATATGCATGGAGACGTTGAAGGCAGGACAGGAATTTTTACAGAGACAGGGGTGCAGATCACGTTTGCGGAGAGTCTTACTCGTGCCCAATGTATGGGTGAGTGTGGCTCCGATCCTCTATGTAACTTTGCAGCCTTTGAAGACTGGGGTGCTGACGATAAAACATCAGGAAATTGTTTCAAGGCATATTGTAATGGTAAACTTGACCAGTGTTTCACGCCGACTAGCTCGGGTACCTACGCCCTTTTCCAGGACATGGACCCATCATGTGAAGGTGTTGACGCTCCCGCCGAGTGCAAGTCCTGTCCACCAAACGCAGTGTCGGATATCGGAACCACATCCATTTCCGATTGTCTCTGTGCTGAGGGATATGTCGTGGAGCCAAACGGCGACTGTACTGCTTGTCCCAGTGGTGCCATGAGTGTACACATGGAAAGCACAAACCCGAAGTTGACGTTTTCAATGCCTCTTTCAGACTATGCCTCGGATGTTAATACGTATTACTGGAAAGCCACTGGTGGACAGGTTGCCTTCCTCACCTCTGATTTGTTTCCGAGCTTTTCAACGGTCGAAGACTGGCCGAGCTGTATTGCGTCGGATGCGGACCCCGCCAGTATGTCTGGAGAGTTGTTCACAAATTATCCCTGTGTTGTGAAGACAGGAGATCACCCAACCAGCCCAGAACGCCAATGCGACGGCAACTCGGGTAACATCATCCAACACCAGGGCACGACGAAGAATTACATGAACACATGCCCTGCTTATCTTTTCAGGGCTTACATCCAGGACAAGGACACCATGAGTGTTTCACAGCACTCCTTCCGGGTTTCGATAGCTGGTTGGTTGACGAGCTGGTGGTATCTCACGACTTTCCACAGTGTGCACCAAATCTACCACTTCCCCGAACAAGTCAGTGCTATCTTGGTGAGTGGCGACAAACTATTTCACAGCGATCCTGACACATTTCAGCCGGTTGTGTATTCTGCCATCGACTGCTTCTGCCCTACTGGATATTCAACGGATCCAATCACAGGTGTGTGTACACTGTGCGAAGTCGGAACCTTTTCGGCAGAGACCAATGCGTCGACGTGTTCTCCTTGTCCAGATGCAACAACGACCTCTACACAAGGGGGCACGTTTTGTGACGTATGTAGGCCCGGGTTCTATCGAATGTCAAATGGCACCTGTGCTGCCTGCTTGCCTGGATCTTATTCCGACCAGAACAACGCAACGGAATGTACCGCATGTGCGCTGGGATCATATGCTAATAATTATTCATCGTCTGAGTGTGACCCATGTCCGCGGGGCACGTACGCAAACACGACCGGGTCCCTGGTATGCAAACAATGCCCCGCACCCAATACGACCGTATCAAGTGGGGCGCAAAGCATCGTTAACTGTAGTGTGAATACAAGACCATGTGGTGCTGGTTTGTACTGGATGGACGATGCTCCCGCCAGTCGCCGACTTCTCGAGCACAATGCAGTAGAGGAGAGCAAGTGTAACGAGGTGGAGGTGAATGGTGTTCGGCATGCATACAGCTCGTACTATCAGACCTCCGCAGTCTGGTACCACCCGAATTCAGACTATCAGTTGAGTGTGTTTTATAGTACCGATTCAAGTTGGGTTTTGACTGACAAATCACTTATTTATTCTTGTGCGATGAAGTGTGTACAGGATGCAAGATGCCTCTCATTCTTGGTGGAAGAAAGACACAATGATGGCAGTACATCATCATGTCGTCTATATAACCACAGTAGTCCCGACACCAGTGCCCGCACCAATGAAGGTGCTCAATATTGGGGTTTCGGCAATTCAGATTCCGATGAGTCGTTTTTCATGGTACTTGATCGCAATCACGACTGCTCAAACACATACAGTGTGCCTGGATCGTGCTACCCCTGCCCGGCGGGAACGTGGTCCAATCTCAGTGATACCCTGACTTGCACGTCATGCCCTGAAAACACTGCATCTCTGTATCCCGGCTCCTGGTCACAGAGTCTGTGTCAGCCAATCTGTGCACCTGGTCACTACATCTCGCGCAACTTTTCATATAATGGGACAGTCACGCATAAGCTGTGCGCACCATGTGAACCCGGCACGTTTTCGAGCGAGTCGGATTCGACTGTTTGTACGGCTTGTATGGAGGGAACTGCGTCTGGGTCTGGTTCTTCCGCATGTTCAAGTTGTCTGAACCACTCAACCAGCAATGCAGAAAACACTCTCTGCCAATGCAACCCCGGATACACGTGTAACATGAACTCGGATGGTATTACACATCTGACGCTCGGTACCTACGAGTTGGTTCGTACTAACACTACGGATACGGTAAAGCTTTTTATTGATTCTCAGCCACAGGTCTTCAACGACCTTGTGAGACCATCGCCTCCCCGTGTATGTTACTCATCATCAAATTGTTACAACAAGTTCTGGACGTTCAATACCGATTGGTGCAATTCCAACTATAACAACCATAACTGTATGAATGAATCACTAACTTCGAATTATATTGCTTTTGCAATGAGGACATTCAAGTATGGTTACAATGGTGTCATGCGCTCGTTGCTTCCTTATGACCAAGTCGCACGTGATAATTTGATTACAACGTTCCGCGACCAGACATTTGTTATATGGCGCGGGGATATTCATGCCGCTGGATCTAACAGTGAACTTTTCGTCTCCACACCCGAACGACCACTAGACGCGGGGAGGGATTATAATGCGGCATTCGCGATGACAGATTACGCAACGCGAGACTGGCTTGCATTGACAGAACCACTACCGCTGGCTACTTGTGAGAATGTATATTGGATGCTCAATGATCACACAAACCCAGGCTCAGCCAAAGATGCGGAGACATTTTCCACGTATCCGGCTAGAAATTTTCAGACCTACATTGGATGTCCGAGATGGAAGCCGTTTTTTGTCTGGGTTAAGAAGCCCGACAACACCATTGTGAAATGCCATGTCAAGATTTTTTTCGTGTATTGGTCAACTGCTACTCTCAAGTCTGGTTATCCAGAAACCACAGAAAATGGCTTCTGGACCATGACAACTTATACCGACCCCGAAGTTCTGAGATATATGGATGGTTCGAGTTTGGTAGAGAAAAACCTCAAAACATCCGCAGCAAATATAAAATACCACACTGAAGAGTATGACATGACTGACCCGTACAACATGGTTTCCAAATTCCGTGTGAATGGCGAACCAGAATTCACTCCGGAGCTGCTGAAGGGGAGTAAAATTTACATGAGCGACCCGACACCAACTTGTTCCACCCAACAACAAATCGAGGGTGATTGTATCGCATGTCCCGCTGGCACAGGAAAACTGGCATATGGCGCGGGTCCCTGTATGCCTATGTGTGAGAAGGGTGAGTTTTGGAATGCAGGAAGTGAGTCCTGTGCCCCATGTCCTGAAAACACATTTCAGGATACCAACACGCTATCCACCACATGTAAACCCTGCCCCACGGGATTCACTGCATCTGGATCCGGGGGGCAGAGTCTGGATGTGTGTCGCCCGCTTATTTCGGGCACGGCTTGTGGCGTGGGGTACTTCAACGAAAGTGATGGGTGCTTCCCATGCCCAATAGGGACATTTTCTGCATTTCCTGATCAACAGCAATGCACGCCATGTCCCGAGTCTACAACCACGGTACTCGGAGCTTCAAATAGCAGTTCTGCGTGTATCCCATATGACTGTCCTCCTGGAAACTTTCTCTATCTTGGACTGTGTACTGCATGTCCCATTGGGACTTACCTCAGTCCCACGGAAAATAAATGCGTGAGTTGTGCTGATGACTATACGACACTGGATCCCGCAAGCACGTCAATCGACGCCTGCATACTTGATACGTCCTCGAGTGGGACCGGATCCACACTTTTCAAGAGTTTTCGGTTCAGAACAACAGTAAAAGCGTATGATGCGATCCAGGCAAAGTTTTTGAAGGCCCTGATTTATTCAAGTAAACTGAAACGGACAAAAATTAGCCAGACGTCGTTTTCGGCTTTTACTTATACAAATGGTGTGACGGAGGTCCAGGCTCGCTTCAGTTTCGATACTGATAAAACGCAGTCGGAACTGGAAGCCCTGCTTTCCAAAGTTAATGTCGAGAAAAATCTCGGGGCGCTGGGTGACCAACTTACAAGGGTAAAGATGCTGGACAAAAGGCTTCAACGTCGCGTGCAACTGCCGTATTCACTCGCAGAATTCCAAGACGAAACTCTCCGCTTGAAGTTTCGAAAGGGCATGGCGCGAGCAGCCAAGGTGGGTGTCGATGACGTGGTTATTGTGAGTGTGACCTCGGTGGGAGGAAATTCCGCCGAAACAACACCTGCTCCGAGCATGCGTCGTCTACTACAGACCGAGGAGAGTGTCAATGTGGATACAAATATCACGACTACCGAGGATAACCCAGTCAACACATCCCTCACTGACGAGACTCTCAATGAAGAACTCGCGACTGAGGGTGTAGAATCTGGTGACCTCAATCCACCAGACACGACCACAACCACTGCAGCTCCTACAACCACGTCCTCGACTACCACCACCCCCACACCCACGACAACTACAGCCTCTTCTACAACCACACCAGCACCTACAACTACGACCTCTTCTACAACCACACCAGCACCTACAACTACATCATCTTCTACTTCCACGTCCACGACCACAACGTCCGCCGCGACAAGTACCACAGCAGCAGCAGTCCAAATGACAACCCCAGCTCCAGGTGCATCGACTTCAGCCGATGACTATGGCTTGACCACGTATGTGCATGCAGAACGGCCTTGTGGCAAGGGGTACTACTGGGATTCCGGAGACGAGACTGGCAGTCGGCGGTTGCTAGAGCATTATTCCACCGAAGAGTCTCAGTGTAACGAGGTAACGGTTAACGACACACCATATTCATATACCTCATATTACCAAGATTCCCTGACGTATTACAAACCAGCATTTGAGTATTTCTTGCAACAATTTTCCAATTCAAACGGTGATTGGGTAATAGAAGGTGAAAGTATGATGACATCCTGTGCAATCAAGTGTGCACAAAATGTGGATTGTTTGTCGTTTCTTCTAGAGCACTTGCATGGTGATACGAATTATATTTATTGTAACTTGTTTTCTTCAGCAACGCCGAGTATGACACAATATGCAAACGAGTATTTTAGGTACACACAAGATGGGATCGTTGATGCAGATCAGTCCTTTTTTATGGTCATGGACAGGGGCAATGGCTGTGCGACAACACCCGGTCTATCGGGAAGCTGCAATCCATGCCCCGTGGGCACATATTCTAATCTTGATGATGTCACAGTATGCACATCCTGTCCTAATGGTACTACCACGCCTTACTCTCGCACGTACACCTCAGACTTCTGCTTTCCTATTTGCACCGAGGGGCAGTATGTGTCACAGAACTTTTCGATCACATATGATCCAAAAGGACCCGAATGCAAAACCATCACAGTAAACAACCAAACTCATGACTACGAGGACATGTTCAATGGTACAACGACGCATCGACCCGCAAACACCACCAACCGCATCTACACAACAGAGGGCACGTGGCCGGCATGGACCGAGGGACGCACGGCAGACTATGCCTACCAAGAGGACTGTGCAAAAATATGTGCCTTGTATGATCGCTGTGTTTTGTTCCATGTGTATATGCGTACTACTGGGACGGATCCTGTGATCTGTGACCTATACAATTCACGCGATACTGTTGACAGTGCTGCTTAGTAGGATGTCATGTTTATATTTTAGGTTACTTTGAATATTATAATTAAATGGCTCTATTTCTTGGCCACACTAGTTTTCTGTGTTGCCGTGAACGCAGACGAAATTTTTTTATTTGGGCGTCTGACGTCGTGTCAGACACCTGTGCTCACACCATACGCCTGCTCCGTGTGTGAACGCGGATACTACAGTACTGAACAAAACGCAAGTGCTTGCATGGCATGTGGGGAATCTACGAATACAATTTCACTCGGATCTTCATCTGAAGATGAATGTTATCATGCCACTGATGGACTATACGTGTTCGGATACCACGGCAGCTGTTCAGATAGTGTAGTAGTCCCCCCTGTTTGTTCCGACTGCGTCACTTCACTTGATCAAGATGCTTCAGACAATCAATCTTGTGTGCATGCTAGAAATGAAATATACACCTTTGATCGATTTTCAGATTGCTCGACGTCAGTCATCAAAAGCTACGAATGCTCTTCATGTACAATTGATAATTGTCGACATAATTCCGACGCTGTGTATTCGATGAGCAGATTTTCAGAATGTATGCAACCAAATATCAACACAAAAACCTGCTCGGATTGTGTTTTCGGTGACTGTGAACTCAATTCAAATATCATATACACCATGAATCACAATTCTGATTGCGCCATTCCTGCAATAACAGATCCGGTGTGCTCTGAGCTTGCAGTGGATAACTATGGAAACGATTCAGATATGATATTCAGTATGAATCACAACTCGAGATGTCTGAACTACTCGGTGAGCACATGGAATTGTTCTGATTGTACTTTGGATACCTGTAGAACTGATTCGGATGAGATATACCGTTTCAACTATCTTACGATGTGTTATAATTCTACAATCACACCACAGACATGTTCTGAATGCACATTGGAAACGTGTAGGTTTGATACAAACAGCATTTACAAGTTTGATCATTTTGAGACTTGTTTGCAGTCAACAATCAAACTCCAGGAATGCTCTGCTTGTGTCCTGGATATTTGCAGAATCAATTCAGATGAGGTTTACAAGTTTGGTCATTTCGGAACCTGTAGTAGTTCCTCAGTTACTCCTCAAACCTGCTCTGGTTGTACTCTGGACTCTTGTAGGATTGATGCAAATGAAATTTATAAGTTCAGTCATTTCGGAACTTGCAGTAACTCTACAGTCACTCCTCAAACCTGCTCTGGT
>Ga0194029_1000044_pt1 | contig 17387 bp, 19 predicted proteins | sample IW18Oct16_MG_FD_140360 | JGI IMG/M metagenome (GOLD analysis project Ga0194029, IMG submission 140360) | Freshwater microbial communities from the Broadkill River, Lewes, Delaware, United States - IW18Oct16_MG | ecosystem: Environmental > Aquatic > Freshwater > River | place: USA: Delaware... | reverse complement strand
GTCTGTGCCGATGTAGAACAGGCGTTGCGAGTTGTTGTATTCAGCAACGAAAAACTCCTTGGGCTTAATTGCAGTGCCGTTGTCGTGGCTGACCCACGCTTGGTTCAAGAAGTCGTAGACCAGCAGCGCATTGTTTTCGCCGTTGTTGCCGCCATCAATCGGGCAAGCCACCCACAGCTTATTGTCCCAGTACGCCAAACGTATCTTTGACTCGTTACGGGCGTCGATGCGGTCGATCAGTGGCTGAATTGGTTCGCTCAACGGCAGGTCAACACCGCGCACCTTCGACTGCTCTGTCTGCGCCATGCTTACGATGCCTCGGCGTGAAGCGTAGAAGAACACATTGCTGCCCACCACCACGGATGCCCCGCGATTAGGCACGCCGTAGTTCTGGATTACAGGCTGCACGCTCGCACTGTTTGTCAGTGTGCCATTTGCGTCCGTAACGATAAACCCGGTCATCATGTGGACATCGAGCGTCTTCATAATTAAAACGCGATTCTCGTCGAAGACTAAAAGATCAACTATCTCGCTATTGGAACCGAAGTTAATCCTGAATAGCTGGTTAAAGAACGTGTGCGCGTGGTCTAGCGCGTCACTTACTGCTATGAAGTCACGCTTGTTGCCATACGCCGTGCTGCTTGCATCGTACTTCGTTGGCACGATGATTCGGTTTGCAACGTGAACGCCATGCGAGGCGCTTGGCATGATCGTGCTTAACTGAGTCCACTTTCCAGAAGCGGTACTTGGGCTTTCGCCTGCGGAGGTAATTGTCGAACACGAATAATACTCTTTATTGTTAGTGGCGGTGATCGTGCCAGTAGCGGCTGAGTTGCTGCTGGTTGTCGTAAAAGTAAATGTCGTGTCGCTGGTCTTGGTGATGGCAAAGCGGCCATTGAACTCAGACTCGTTCGCTCCGGCGATGGTGACATCCGCGCCAGTGATGAAGCCGTGCGCTGCGCCTGTGGTTACGGTTGCTGTGCCGCTGCTGAACGCAATCCCGCTAACTGACACCAATGGGCCGAAGGCTACCTCATCGCTGACTGCGTATGCCTTGGTAGCATCCCACTGCTCGATCATGTCCTCGAAACCAGTGTCCTCACTGGTCATTACCAGAGGCGCGAAGTCTTCGCCACGGAACATGATTAGCTTGTTGAACGCTTGCGTGAAATTGACCTCGCCAACCAGCACCACGCCTGTCGGTAGGGCTAACTCGATTGGGTTGTTGCCCTGTCGTGTGTAGTAGGCTTTGCCGTCTGCTGCGATAACCACGAACTCCAAGTTGCTGTCCGGGTTGCGGAACACGCCGACTCCATGCACTTCGCCAAACGGACGTACACGGTTGTCAATTTCAGGCGTCAGGTTGTTAATCCAACTGGGCTTGTAGACGCCCTTGCGAGTCGCAGCCACACCGTTGCGGAAGCGCATATTACGCGCCTCACTCGCCATGCCAGCAGGCAAACTGCCTGCGTCCAAGCGTGGAGAGATACCCATGAACTGAGTATCACCGTCGATCTGACTCTGTGCGTCTCGTGGCATTAGTTTCCTCGCTCTATCTCTCGCTCTAGTTCCGCAATGGTGTCCAGTGCGTCAGCAACCCACTCAGGTGCTGCTATCGTCGCCTTCTCGAACTGCGGGTGTGCTATCAGCCTCTCCCCGTTGTCCAGCCTCGGCGTCAAGCACCCGCTGGATAGCAGCGCGATTACGCTCACGCTTACTATCCAGCCTCTCTTGTGCTTGTTTCTCATCTAACCTGTCTCCGATTCTCTCAACGGCCTCTATGAGCTTTGGCAAGCTCGCTAGACCCTTGAGTGCTTCCAGTAGCATCAGCCCCGTGGCCCTGCTGCCTTGGTTGCTCCACGCGCCTGCGAGTACCCCAAGCTGGCGAGGGCAGCGGCAATGAATGCCACAGCTTTCTCGACAGGTTCAGTGCCTTCAGGCGTGATGATTCCACTGGCGTACAGCACGCCGCAAAGTGTTGCGACAGATGCCAGCCAGAACTCAGTTGTTTTGTATCCCGGTTTCATTGTTATCTTTCGTTTGTATCCACCCGATTCATCCACCAAATACTTTGCTCAACGCAGCCGCTCCACCTGCGCTGCCTGCACACACGCTGCCTAGCAGCCACCAGCGGAAGGCTTCCAGTCGCTCAATGCGTTCTTCGTGCTGCTCGATCTTGCTCAGAATCTGCTCTAGTCGCTCCGTGTTTTGCACCTGCCGCGCTTCCATGCGCGTCAAGATGCTGTCGATGCTGCCGGGGTTGTACTCCTGCATTACTTTTTCTTTCTGGCGGTCTTCTCTGCCGCCTTGAACGCCGCTTTAGATGGCGCACCTTTTGATCCAGCCTTCCGCATCTTCTCTCCAGAGCCTGCTTTAATGCGCTTACGTTTTGCGTGTATGTTTGCGTATAGTCCTTTACTCATATTTAACACTTCCATCTTTTGCGGGCTTGGTTCAGCCGCGAGTTTGGGTCTTTTGCTGCTTTCGGAAACTTCTTCGCCTGACCTGCTGACCTAGCGCAGTACGATGCCCGCCGCTTGGCATCCTTGCTGCCAGCCTTAACCTTGCCTGTCACCGCAGTCTTCAGCTTCGATCCGGGGTTGGCCTTCCGGTAAGCTGCAACACCCTTCTTCGTCATCCCGGCTCCTGACTTGGTAGGCCGGTAGTTGGCCCCCTTGCCTTTGGTGGTTCTGGCGATTGATTTAGCCATCTTGCTTGCCCCCCTCTGCCGCCTTCTCTTCAGCTTCCATCCGATCACGCTCGGCCTGTTCGTCAGGGTTGATCGGCCAGTTCTGCACAATCGCATCAAGTGCCTCGTAGCTTTCGGCAGTGCTGTACTGGCCTTCCAGACGATCCGCCTCGGCAATTACAGCAGCACGGTATTCGGCCCACTCTTGCGCTACCTCTCGGTTGCGTTCGCTTTTAGCGATATACATCCAATCGCTGCCAGCCAACATCTTACCCGCAGTGTCTTTAGCCCGCGCTATGCCGTCACTCTTCTCACGATCTAAAGGCGCACGGACTACTGGTGGTTCTTCAGGCGTAACCCAGCTAATGCCTTGAGCTTCTTTGTCGGCAGGTGTGGACACCCGAAGCCAATTCGCAGGGAATGAAATGTTGTTATGAGAAAAGGCTTTGTCTTGAGGCAGCACCCGTCCTTCTTGTGTAGTATATGGCATGATTAAATCTTATCTGGCGTTGGCGTGTTTAAATGGTGATTCGGCAAAGGCTGCATAGATGAACGTCTGGTTATTAGCGTTTGTGCCGCTCACGGATGTGCGGATTTTCACCCCGTTTGACAGAAAATCCATTTTGTAGTTTGAACTGGAACCCGCTTGCTCGTAGGTGGACAGGTTTGGAAACAGGCCAAGGTCTACCGTGTTGTAAGTTTCTCGTTCAGCATCCACTATGACCCAGTTAGTTGTTCCAGTGGATTGCTTGTACATGAAAAATTTTGGCCTAAAAGAAAGATGTACCATAGGCCCATCCGAGCTTCCATTGCCCGTGTATTTGCCGAAAGAAGAATAAGATTCGACGCCAGCCCAAGCGTACATCACATACGTTGCTCCACTGTCATTTGCAGCGTGTCCGTAGCTGCTATCGTTATTAACTGTAATAGTCGTATTTTCAGAGCCGCTCTTTGGGATTGCTGGAGAGTTAATCGGGTCATAAGAGTCCCACGTCCGATTGAGCCAAAGCAATGGGTGTGTGCCATTATAGTAGTTAGTGCCCAGAACGGTGTCTTTGTGGTAGACGTTCCATCCCCCATCTGCGCTATTACTATCCGTCCTTGCTTTCGTGATAATAAACTCTGGCTCGGCTCCGAGGCTGTGGGTCAGGTCTTGAGTGTCACCATCACTTCCGTTGCCGCCGTAGGTGATGATGGTGAACGCCGCGGCGGAGTTGTACGACTCTACCGTAGGCGATGAAGATTCCACCACTCCGGTCACAGCCGCATTGGAGCTATCGTGTGAGCTAGGGATGTAAAAGTTGCTGCCGTCTGCTGGAGTTGAGCTATAACCGTCGTAGTTGTTTCCGTTCCAAGAAGCCAGTGTGTTATTAGACGAATCTTTAAGTATGGCGTACATAGCAGTCCAATCCATCGAACTGTCTACGTCCCACACCACCTTGATCTTATCAGTGTCGTTCGTTTTAATCGTCCAAGCTGTTGAACTGCCGCCCGTGTAGGCTGGTTGCGTAATGTCTTTTAGCTTGGTCGCACCCTCCCACACTTCCAGCTTTGTGTTGCCCCAATCACTTCCACTCCCCCAAAGGTCATCCACTTCTAGGGTCATCGTGTGCGAGCGGGTGACTGGGCCTCCTTGGTGGGCTTTCCAGTTCCAGCTAATGAAATCTTTGCCCGAAGTGTTGGTGTATGAGTAATGCGATGAAGCAAGAGTAAAGCCCTCACTTCCAGTGTCGCTATCAAAAGACGCTACGCGCTGGGTGCTGTCTTCGGTGTTTGTGCTGTTAGACGCTAAAGCTCCAGCGGAAAGACCACGAACTGAATCATAGAAGCCGTGCCAATAGCCAGAATCTTCTCGACGCTTGATCCAAGTAAGGGCTGGAGTGAATCCAAGGTTTATTTCCTCGCTGCCACCAGCCCCTGTGTACGTTGCTGGTAAAAAATGCTCTTCAGGGTTAACAGTGGGTGTGCCGAGATTGCTGGTGTTCAGCGAGGTAGCTGTTGTGCTGCCAACACTCGGAGCAGTCCCCCACCATTCACCAGCTTCAAAATATCCAGTAATAGATGTCGCGCCTGTGTCGTGTGAGGTGGCTGTAAATGTTGCACTGCCATCAAAATCAATGCTGTCGGATGACGTTAGGCTTTTCAACAGGGTCATCGTTCCGCCGGAAGTAACAGAGTAAAAATCAGCTTTGTTATTTGCTCCATCGAACGCGATGCCCAAGCGGTTGCTGCCGACTGCCGAAACTGATGTGCTACCGGAAGGTGAATCAACATTGCCGCTTGATCCGTAATAGCACCCGCCATAATTCGTGGTGTATGAGTCTGCGTGTCCATCATTCCACCTTGCCCGAACTACCCCCGCCCCCGAAATGCTCGATGTGCCACCGCTGAAGGCAAACTCCGCATAATGAACGCCGCTGGACGCGATGGTTGTGGATGTGTGGGCCACGCCTCCAGTGTAGGTGGCTACGGTGTTGCCTTCGCTGTATGTGAAAATATTAGAGGTGCTTGACCGCTTGATCAGAGGGTTCCACGTTGCGTGGTTCTTAAATGGATTGTCCTCGCGAATGTCCGCCGATGCCAAACCGCTCGCAGTAAAATCATTAGACCCCGCATCGTCCTCCCCGATGCTTGATGTGTTTTCAAAAAGCAGGTGAAATCCATTTGTGCCAACGCCCGTAAATGCTTTGGGTTTTAGTCCACCATAGTCATTTGATTCAGTAAATGAGGTGTGATCTAGCGCACTACCCTCGACCCCGTACACATCGGCAATGTAACCCTCTAGCTCGTTCTGGTTGAGCCACGCGCCGAGCCTCATGCTGCCCCACGCTTGAACCCCCGTTATTCCAGATAAAATAGATTCACCATTATAGTAAACTGTTGCCGTGCCGGAATTGACGCTGATGCAAATATGCGCCCACCCTGCTGGATCGCGGTAAACTCCTGTTGAGTATGTGGTGGATGATCCGTTCCAAAAGCCTAGCTTATCAGTGTTGCTTGAATCGGTTGTTCCTCGAAAACTTAATCCTTCACCAGCCGAACCAGAGATGCCCCACGTTGCGAGGTATTGCGCTTGAGATGGGCCAGAGATGGTTGCTCGCTTGACCCAAAATGCCAGCGTCCAAGTTGTGCTGGTGCTTCCAGTTGATCGTGAGAGGTACGCACTTCCGTCAAACCGCAGCGAACGTGTCACAGGGTCGGCTGGGGTTGAGTCAGCCGCCGCGCTTCCTGCTGGTAATATTAGGTTAGCTCCCATTCGATTAACTCACGTTCAGTTGGCGACCCACTTCGAGTAGGTTTGTGCCGTCTCCTCGGAATACGAGAATGTCTTTCGCACTGGCAGTTGTAGTCAGCGTGGGAGCCGTTCCCCCAGCCCATTTAAACACTGCATCCCAAGCTGCGGTACGACTGCCTGTGCTGTCCTGAATAAGCGTTATTGAGTAAAACCCACCGTCCTGAATGTTGGTAGGTGCGTCAAAGGTGGTGTTATTTGTGAGAGTCAACTCGCAGACTTGATTAGTAGATAAATCCCAATCCTGCGTAGCATCGAAAGTTAATTGGGTGCTGTTGAAATTTTGAGCGGCAGACCACTCGGTTGCCACATCGGTCTTGCTGGTGTCGGCATCGTAGGCTTGAACGTCCGTGCCGATGACGAGTCCCGTTATAGTTTTGTTGGAAAGAGTCTGAGTAGCAGATGTGCCGACAATCTCTTGATCAGAACCCGCAGGAAGAGTGAGCGTGTTGGTTACAGCGGCTGAATGCGGTTGAGCAATAATAGTCTGCCCGTGACTGTTTGATTCGCAGTTCAGCTTAATTGCACCAGCGTTGGTGTTACCCTTAAACACCGTTGCCCCTGTGCCGTTCGGAGCAATCTCAATGTCAGCGTTGGATGTGCTTACAATGTCCTGCCCGTTGACATCTAAATCGCCACCTAGCTGCGGTGTAGTATCCTCGGAGACGTTAGCAATCTTTCCGTTCCACGTTGACGCGCTAGAAACGTAACTGTCAGCAATTGCTGTACCCTGCCACGTTCCTGTCGCAATCGTCCCCAAAGTCGTAAGGTTTGTTGACCCAGCCCAAGTAGATAATGCAGTGTCTTCTACACTGCCCAAACCCACATCACTGGCAGTAGTATTGCTGTTAAGTAAGGTAGCAATGCTGGTAAGGCCAGTTCCGCCATTAGCAACGGGGAGTGTACCTGTTACGTCACTCGTCAGGTTAGCACTAAGAGTGCCGCCGAGGGTTAAGTTGCCCGAACTTGTGACCGTGCCACTCAAGGTTAGCCCGGATACAGTGCCAGTGCCGCCCACGCTGGTTACTGTGCCAGAGCCGCCTCCGCCTCCGCCTGACCCACTGCTGGCTGCGGTGATCCGACCCTGTGCATCCACCGTAATGTCAGCATTAGTGTAGCTGCCAGCGGTCACGCTGGTGTCAGCAATCTTCGCAGCCGTCACGGCGTCATCAGCGATCTTAGCAGTGGTTACGGCGTCATTAGCAATCGTTAGTGCAGTGTCTCCTGTTACATCGCCAGTGTGCGTGGCGTTTGTGACCTTCGCCGTGTTGGCTGTGACCGCAGTATTGTTGGCTACCTCAGTGTCAAAGTCGGTAATCTCGCTGGCCGTGTGCGTGTGGCTAGAGGGCGTCCGTGCATCTGTCAGCCGGGAGTCATCACCCTTCACTACTTCACCGCTGGCTGCATCTCCACTAGAAGCTACGTTGAGCGGAGCAGCAGTGCCGGAGTCCGTGATGTCGGACAGGGTGTGCGTATGGCTGGATGCCGCTTTAGCGTCCAACTCAGCCTGAGTCACTTCAGCGTTCAGTGTGTCGCCAGAGAAGCTGAGTCCATCACCCGCCGTAACAGTGGCTTGCTTTGCGTCCAGAGAAGTTTGCAGGTTGGTCACATCGCTGATCGCGTGCGTGTGGCTGCTGTCTGCTTTGCTTGCCAGTAGGTTGCTGACCGTGACTTTCTTGGTAGTAGACGTTGAGGTGTCCACCACTGGCACGACATCATCGTTTGCAGGTGTGCCGCCGAGTGCTGTTAGCTCTGAGATTTTCTTGTTCGCCATTGGATGCCCCTCTAATAAGTTTGAATGTCAAGCCGGCGCGTTTGGCCTTGCTGACGGTAAAGTTTATCGGCCTCCATCATCAGAAGGCTTTCAGCATTACGGTCACCCGCCATTGCCAGTTCGTTGTTGCCGGTCGCCCGGAGGTAGTCTGAGTAAACGCCGCGAATCAGGTACGACTGAAAGATCGCGGGTATCTTAACCAAGTCCCATTTGGATGACGTGGTGGACGGTGACTCGTTAACGGCCACCGCCGTGTTTGCATCATAAAAATTACCAGCATGATAAACCTGATCACCGCTGCTATAGGTGCTGGACGATGAGTACACGCTGCCGGTCAGGCTGGGCCGCACAATGCGGTACTCCAGCCAGACCGGGGTAGCGTTGTCCCTCAACTGAACATAGCGGTTTGTTCCATCGTTATAAATTGACCAAGCAAGCATGTCGTTGATCGTTGTCTTGCGTGGGTTCTTGCTAGTTACATTCAGAATCTCCCCAGCGTCTGCCGGGTAAGATGCAACCTCTACACCGTCTGTGTCGGTCACTGCCGCGCTAACTACGCGAATAGTGTCCGGCCAATACTCACCCTCCCAGCACATGCCTAACCGGCCATCAGCCATATCTCTGAAGCGGTTAAACTCAGACGTACTGAGATTGTCAGGATCTAGCCCAGACAAGTGGGCCGCCCCGTTCAGGATCGATGAAAAGTTTAATGTTCGCATTTTAGTAGCCGGATGCTGCCGGAGATACTCCAGTCAGGCCGATTTGCTTGTTCTGCTGCTGGGCAACGCCCATCTGTAAATTCTGCACATACTTGCCGAACAGATCCTTGAACAGTTCGTTGCCCTGTAGTGCCTCCTGCACGCCCGGACTGCTGCTCGCAATCTCTTGGGCGAACTGCATCTTGGTGCCGGCTGTCGGATCATTGCTGGCATCGGTGTAGGTCGCCTCTACGCCGTTCATCATACCCACAATCTCGCCCTTCACTTCCTCGTACATCTTGCGACTGGCACCCATCTGGTCGGTGAGCAGTTCGTCTGCGCTTTCAGGCGCAACTGCCTTGAGCAGCTTGTTAACCAACTTACTGCGGTCGATTGTTCCGGCCATGTCGAGCGGCACGATGGCTTGAGCGATGGTTTGCATCTTCTCCTTCACCAGCTCGTTATCCATCTCGCTCACATTGAAACGCAGATTGAAGTCGTACCGGGAGGCGTCATGCGTGATAGCCTCGCTTGCCGCACTGCTCGTGATCCGTGCAATTTCTTCAGGGCTTAAATACTGGATGCAGAGCCTGAACATCTGGCGGTAAACCTCAGAGTAATCCCGCAGCCACTCATTGATCATGCGCTGCTGCTTCATCATGGTCTGCGTCTGAGGCACCTTGCCGTTTGGCCGGCCAAAGTAGGTGTCAACCTGTAGCTGCACAGCCTCGATCAAATTGAACGCAGTCTGCGGTGGCCGGGATGGCGGTTGCAGGAACTGGTAGTCACCAGCCTTGGTGACCGGCAACTGCTGTCCGGGGCCAATCTTGTTGGCTAGTCCAAGGCGTTTATTGACCTGCAATGGCGGCATAGTCTCAAAGCTGGTGCTGTCAAAGATTGCGTCACGCTGCGCTTTGATTTCGTTCTGCCATGTTTGCACAAGGTGCGGGATGCCACGGCACTCAACCACCCGGCGTGCAACGCTTTCGCGCCGGAACAAAACAAACGGGTACTGGTTGTGCGCGTAGTCGAGCATCTCGTGCTTCGCAAACTTCACTTTGCCATCTACGGCCTGCATGAGTGGGCAGAAGATGGTGTAGTAGATTGACGGCACACCGTTGGCATCCATCTGCCGGGTGTAGGCGTAGGTAATCTCAACCAAATTGTCGCCACGCTGAAACTCGCTAACCAGACCCTTGAGGGTTGTCTGGTCTAGGTAGTTAAGGCTCTTGCCGGCTGTGTTCAGTGCCTCCTCAACAAAGGACTCGTCCCACCCCTCAGTGGTCACCTTGCTCCGCAGCTCAACCTCAGTCATGTACTGCCGGCGGAAGATCACACGCGCATTTTGGATGTCGATTGTCTCCGGCGGAACGACAACCTCTTCGTGAGGCTTCAGGGCAACAGCCGATGGCCGGTTGCGGCAAATGTATGCTTCAGGGAAGACCGTTTGACCTTCTTCGCGCAATTCCTTCACGATCCGGTTAGCCCTGCGCTTCTTGAGGTCAGGCACGAACTGCATCAGAAGCTCGGCAGCCTGATCGGCGCGTTCCTTGTCTGCGACCATTTCAGGCAGCTCGGCCAGTATGCTGGACGGATCTACCTGTTGAGCCATCATAACAAGCTGCTCGATGCTGATCGGGTTATTGCGTAGGGTCGCCTGCTGATCCCAGCCAACAAACATAGCCGCCCACCCGTAGGTGTTCACATAGTTCGCCAGCAGCTCCGACTCCTCCTGCAACGTGTTTTGCATGGTGGATCGAACCCAGTTCATCATGGTGGTCGCCGCAGCAGCCGATTCGGTGTCTGTTAGCTCAACAGGGTTAACACGCAGGTCAGCGCGGCTGTGTGCTACAGCCAGCATGTCTACGCAGTCGTTGATGATCTGGTCGGCCAAATACACCCGGCAATCGGATGCCCCCTCGAACGGGAATGCCTGCTGGCCTTCAGGTAAATTCTTGCTCCATTTTTTGCCGTCATCAGACTGGCCTGTCCAACGCGCAAAACGGATGTCTTCAGCGTCACGCACGTTTTGCAGGGTAAGCCCCTCATCAAGTGCGCGGCGGTACTCAACAATAAACTCGTTAATGTCGGGCGTCTCAGAGAAGTGTGCGAGTTTATCGTTCATTTATAGACTTTGACTTTTCTGCCGTAGCCGGTCGGGATGAATCCATCACCACGGTAGCCAACTTGAATCTTCCCAGACTTCGAGTTGACCCGGACATCTGGATTGTCCTCCAGATACCGCTTAACAAATTTTTTATCACCCCAAACATCGTAGCCCTCACGCTGCCCCCAATAATGGTAGGCGGTTGCCGGCACTGAGGCTTTCATCTGGCCCATGCCATCAACGTGACTGTACTCCTTGGAGTTGTTCGCGGCACCGTTGGCTCTAGCTTCAGAGTAGGCGGTGTCGCACTGTGAAAAGACCCTCTGCCGGAGGCGGGATGCAACTGCGTCCCGTAATTCCCCCGGCAGAGAGTTGATAGCTTCTTCAAGCATTATAGCTACTGACTATGCTTTAGCTGGCTAGGTCGAACTTGCCGTGAGCAAGCGGATTCTGCACAACAAGAGCAGCAACAGCTTCGATCATACGGATCGGGCCACCGCCAGCGTCAGGCAGTTCCTTCACTTCAGGCAGTTTGCCGTAGCGCAACTCAATGCCAGACATGTCCAACACATAACCGTCAGTTTGAGCGGGCATGAAGTTGTCCGGCACCAAGGAACAAGTCCCGAAGTCGCCTTCAAACAAATCCACGGCAATCGTCACCTTCTTGCCTGTTTGCGGCGAGAAGGTGCGGATTTGAGTTGCGGCGAGTTGGTTGCTGGCATCAGTTACGCTGCGAGTACCAGTGAGGCGGTCAGTGAAGGCACGCTTCAGGGTACGGCCCAACGGCACAGTGTAGGTCTTGATGCTGCCAGTCTGAGCATAGATGCTCGCCAACACGTCCTGTACAGTCGTGTCAGTGATGTTGCTCGTCGTAGCAGTAGTCTCGATGCTGGCCGATGGGGTGCGGAACCCACTGTCAACCTGAAGCACAGAACCGCCGCTGGTGCTGATCCAAGTGCCAAGGGCTTTGGTCAGGTAAGCGTTGGTGCCGTCATCAGCTTGCGCGTCATTGGCAGACAGGATCGTGCTTTCCATGTCGCGCTTGATTTCAACGAGCTTCTTGGCGATGCCGTTAGACAGCTCATCTTTCAAGCCTGCAACATTGCTGACTTCCAAAGACAGCGGAGACACACGAATCGAGCGACGGAAAATCTGAACGTAGTTGCTCAGGATCGCACGATTGGCTCCGGGGTTCTGGTAGTCAGACGAACCAACGTCTGTGCCATCAACAGTGCCAGTGGTAACTGCGCTGTCATAGCTGTCGGCTTGCCACTGCATGAGTGTGTTGCCGGGTTTGCTTCCTTTCTTGGCGGAAGACACAACTGGACAGTCGTGCGCGTCTACCAAGGCGATTAAATCAGCGAGGTCTTCTCGCTTACCGATTTGAGTCCTCTCTAAAAGAGATGCCATTTTATATTTCTCCTCACATCTTGCTACATATCCGCAGCAAGTACATTTGCGAGGTCTTCCACTGAGCCTGAGTCTGTGAAGCGTTGGCGGGCAGAAGATGAACGGGCGGCTGACTCATTGACCGGGGCCGGTTCAGCGGTTGGGGCTGCCGGCTGTGCCGGTGCCTTTTTCGGCTGTGTAGCCTTCTTCGGTTTGGCAGCTTGCTGCTCTTGCGACAGGCGCATTTGCATTCCCATTAAAGTGTCACCAACGATGACCTTGTAATCAGGAAAGCGTTGAATCTCTGGAAACTCCCTCAGAATATTGTTGGCGGCCTGATACTCGGCTGACGCCTTATCGTTCCACCATTTGTACGACTTTAATGCGTACTGATCATTCTGCTGGTTTTCCTTGATCCACTGCTGTCGCTGCGGCAGCCACTTGCGGATAGCCTTTGATGCTCGTTTGCGTATATCACGCACCTCCTCGGCTGAATACTCTACCTCGCCTTCGGCTGTCTGGACGATTGCCCCGTCAGGGTTATCGTCACACCAGTCAAGCACCTGCTCTGCGTTTGCCTCCTCCTTCTGGACATCCTCCGTCTTGGTGAGGTTAGCGAACGGATTGTCGGGTGTTACCGGCGCGGTTACGACCGACTCAGGTTCGGCAGGTTGCTCTTCCAGCTTGGCCTCGGCTGCCGCAAGTTTTTCTTCGGCTGCTTTGGCTCGCTTGGTGAGCTTATTCAGACGCTTCTGAAGGCCGCGAGGTATCTCCTCGTCGCCCTCCTCGGCGTCAGCATCATCAGCTTCATCTTCCCCGGCGTCTGCTTCCTGTGCAGGTTCAGCCGTCGGTTCATCCTCTGCTTCTGCTTCTTCTTCAGTCTGTGAAAGAACCTCAGATTGGTTGCCTTCGTCCACCTCGGCTTCTGCCGGGGCTTCCTCTGGCGTTTCATCTGTCGGAACCTCAAGTTCCAGTGTTTGCTTTAGGGCGTCAGCCAGTGAGGCTTCGTCCGTTACGTCCACGGTTTGAGGGCTGTCCGTTTGCCCGCCTTTATTTGCTTCCATTGCGTTTGTAGCCCGCAAAGAGGGCCAGTGTATTAAATCCAGCGTTTTGGTTATGTGAGGCACAGCGAACTCGCAGAAACACCGCGCCGTTATGGATTTGACCGCCGCCGGAAGCATTTGGCGACACAGTGAAAACCCTACGGGCCGTTAAGAGCCGTTAAGGGATATAAAAAGCGTTTAGATAGATTTTATTTAACCTTGAAGCACACTTCGTGCGTCTAACAAAACAGAAAGGGGGCAATAGCGATGGGTGGATCAGAAATTGCCTATACAATGGCCCTGCTCGACACGGCGGCCAACCTCGCGCTTGGAGTAGCGGCGGTGGCTTATGTGATCAGGGGCAAATAGAAAAACAGACGGGCGGCCTTTTCGGGTCGCCCGTTTTTGTCAAATCTTTTTGGCGGAAATAAACTCTGTCGCCAATCTTTTCTGTCCCACCTAATTCCAGCGTCACTGGTGACTTTGTAAACGGACAAAATGCCCACCTACTTGTGGCATTTACATGTCAATTTTGTCCGCTTTAATTATAAGGATGACAGCAGATACAAATAATCTAAACGATATAAATGCGTTTGGATCATTTGCATCTCTTTGGTGGGTTTAGCCCGTAAAAACAGGGCCAGGATTTCGTTTTAAGGCGTTTTAATTGATTGCCCGGTATGCTGACATGGGGCAAATTGAGTTTACATTGGCACTCTAGTGAAGCCGGTAGTGTAATGCTCGAATACTGCCGTTTCATCATCAAGGTGCTGAATCATCTGACCATAGTCATTAAAGCAGCAATCGTATTCCTTGATTCCGCAGCAACCCGTCTCATTCACTTTTTTAGCGCATCGCTTTGCGGCGGCAAGACTGTGCGTCCAAAACCCCTCAAACTCCTCATCCTCCTCAATCCAACCAAGAACAATATAATACTTCCCAACCTTCGCCACCGTCTCTCCCTCTACTATGTCGCCTACCTTGTAGCTCATGCCCTAACAGTCGCACGAACCATGCCAATCGATAAATGCCCAATTTTGTGGGGTATATTACTTTAGAGTCATGTAAGAAAATCAATTTATATTGATAAAAAATCAATCTAGCTTTAAATCAAAGCCCCTCATTCCTTACGCCCACGCGCCATTTCGCGGATAGACTCGAAGTGCGCGATCAGCTCACTGACAGCGGCGGATCTGCCGCAGGCGAACGCTCGCTGGTTAGCGTCCAGATTGATGTCTTGAGTGGCGATAACCTCAGACTGCTCGTACTCGCGCAGGTTAAGCATCATCTCTGTCCACAGCTCATTTTCGCCCTCCCACTGGAAAGCTGAATAGTTAATTTGATTTGATTCCAACATGTTTCAGTAAATCGTCACGGTGATACTTATGCCTGCCACCCAGCATTCTGTAGGTCTTGATGACCTCCGCACGGCGCAGCTTTGCAATATACTTGGTGGAAAGGCCGGTCAGCTCTGCTGCTTCAGATAAGCTGAGTAATAGCGGAAGTTTTTTCATCAGTAAGTTCCTCCACCCGTGGCCGCAAACGTCTTCTCATCCACATGCGACAGGTCGCTCGTTATCAGGTAGCGCAGCACGTCTATCGGATCTTTGAACTTGTTTTTGTCCGCCCCGGCACTGCTGACATTCTGCAAGCAGTCAATCAGGTTTCCGCAGTCACGGCTGATGTATAGCTTCGGCTCGTTAATCATCGTTACCGGCTCCTCCGTGTTGTACGCCATCGCCTCGTTGATCTGCTGCACACCCTGATCGACATTCAGGCCGGGTGCCTGAGTGAACCACATCTCGTTCGGCTCATCGGCCAGCATTTCGATCAAGGTTATGCCGCCCTCCTTGGTCGCCTGATGACTGCCGCCGGCTCGCGGATCGATAAACCGCTCCTCAATCTTCTCGCCATTCTCTAGCTCCAGAAACAGCTCTTTATACTCGTTAATGCCCCTACCTTCCGGCTTCTGTGCCGGCCCCATCTGGCCCTCAACTTTATCGCCGGGGATAGCCCACTCACCATACGTCTCCTTGTCAGGCCACTCCCGGTAAACGTACATGCGGCCATCAGGCGTGCAGCGTAGCCACAGTGCCGACCAGTTGCGGCTGCCAGCAGGATCGACACACATAAAGTTCGTACCCTCCGCCGGCACATCTTCAGGCTCCACGACATGATCCTTGCCGAACTTCGGAAACCAGTTGCCGGTAGCCTTCTCGCACCAGCCGTAGGCACGCAGCCTAATGGTGACCGTGTTTTCACCCGATAAACTGCGCTTCATCTCTTCAGGGCTTTGAAACGGATTCATCTCAGAATGAAACCAAATCACGCCGCTGGATTCCTTTACGCATTCACCGATATAAGGCATGTGGCCGGGGCGACACCCAGAGGGAGGCGGGGAGGTTTGAAGTAGGGAAGCCTCCTTCTGCTGAGTGATTTTCGCCCCAGCCACAAAGTCATTCACGACAGGCGTCCACCCGGTTACCGGGGTCGCACTGATTAACATCTTACCCGTACCACGACTGCCGCGCCTCGTGATTAAACGGTACTCAGCCGTCTCCACCCAGTGGTACGGCACCAGCTCATCAAACCAAACCGCATCAGCCTCTAAACCCTCCAGAATGTCAGGCTGCTGGGCGTAGTTCAGGAAGAACACCTGCGAACCGTTTGGCAGAATAAACGTGCCATCGGTAAAGCCGTTTTTCTGGCTGTAGTTGATGTTCGTAGTCTTGGTCTTCTTAATGTGCTTAAACTCAATCGGCAGCATGTGGAACATCGCCGGCTGCTGGTCACGAATACTGCTCGCAGCCGTCATACTGAAACACGCAATGCGACTGTTTTCCTTCTCCATCAGCATCTGCATCAGCCACCAAGCACTGAAGGCCGTTTTACCGCTCCGGTTACCCCCGCTAATCAGCAAACGATCATTATCGGCCAGCAGACGTGCCGCATCCTTCCAATGATCAGGGATAACCGTGTGCCGGTACGGGTCGAGATAGGACGGCCTCAGACGCTTGTAAAAATAGTCATACAGCCATGCAGAAACATGCTCTTGACCATTCTCAGCAACCTGATCAGCCAGAAACTCTCTGGTGATACCAAGGTGCCGGCTAGGCGGCCACAGCAGGCACGTCTCCAGCAACTCTTCAGGTGTCTTCGGTTCCAGATTCATCAGGTAAAATTACGGTTACCTCGGCAGGGCATTTAGAACACTTAAACTCAGTCAGTATTCCGCCCCTGTCCCAGCCAAGATCCTCCAGATCATGGTCACTCTGCCATATAAGCTCAGATTGACAGTGCCAGCACTTCATTTGTCATCCATTAGTGAGCGGCAAAACAGGTTGCCGATCAGAATTACCAGAAAGTGAGCGGCAAACAGAAGGGCCGGTACAGTGTTCACTAATGAGGTCAGGAGCTACACGCAGAACGCATAGAAAACCCCATGTGCGCGACTCTCTCACGCCTCTAGTCCGTACCGGCTTCATCAGATTGTTTGCCAAACTTCAAATCGTCAATTCCCGTCTGTTCGCCACGTTTTCGCAGCCACGCCTCCGCACGACGGTTAAACTGCTTACACTCCTCGATGGTCGGCCAGTCAGAGTGCGGCACAAACCCCGTATACTCGCCCTCAGTCGCCTGCCATTTTCGGTCGCCTCGGCCCGACATACCCATTGCCCTCCTTCCGTACCAAAACACGCATATCCGGCTTATACAGCCGATTATCGCCCACATTAGCCAAGCTAGGCTCACGCTCACCATCAACCACTACCCGGATCAATCGAGGGTTCAGTATTCTCGCCCTCAAAACGACCGCTGCGCGTTCAGCAGGCTGCTCCGGTAAAATGTCACCCAGATCCACCGAAAGACGCTCAGACAGCCATCTCAGGCCAGTATCAGTCCATACGATTGACTTGCCAAACAGTAGCCAATGCTTCTCGCCCACCGCCTCCCGGCGTAAGTTACGCAGTTCCGCCCTCGCGACTCCCGTGTGTTCTGCTAGATCGATTTCTCGTACCATCCGTTTCTCCCGTTTTTCTGTTAGTTCGGCCTGCCGTGTGGCTGGCTATTTGCAAAAATTAAATTACCCCACCAATCCGTCGAAACTGCCGCCCAAAAATCGCGCCACCCTCCCCCCGCCCCCTCTTGTGGTGTCGTTTTTTGACCATACCATATGTTGGGGTGTGTTTGGTCACGGTTTTGCTCTGTTTTCAGGATCTTCCTGTTTTTGTGGGTCAGAATGCGTGCCGGACACAGATTTCTCGTCTGGTTTGCCCCCTGATAGCCCGGAAAGCAGGCTTCCGAGGTCGTTTTTATCGAGAGAAACGTGGATATGCTCGTGTTTCTGCTGATTTTGCCCTGTTTCGGTGTGGTACTTGTCAGAAACTATCCCGTATG
>Ga0194029_1000036_pt1 | contig 18727 bp, 24 predicted proteins | sample IW18Oct16_MG_FD_140360 | JGI IMG/M metagenome (GOLD analysis project Ga0194029, IMG submission 140360) | Freshwater microbial communities from the Broadkill River, Lewes, Delaware, United States - IW18Oct16_MG | ecosystem: Environmental > Aquatic > Freshwater > River | place: USA: Delaware... | reverse complement strand
CTACTGCGACGAGCACGGCACGTGTTACCAGGTAGTCGGCAAATCAGGCGACACCTACAGCCGCATGCGTCCAGAGTGGCAGCAGCTGAAGGAAGCGCGCCACCGCAAGCAGATTATTATTACGCGGCTGGAGAACTGGATAGGCGAAGGCAAGGAAGTAGCAGACGAAGCTGACAAGTATTTTGGATGATTGACTTGCGCAACTGTGACTGCATGGAGTACCTGGCCACGTGCAAGGACAACGCATACGAGCTCGCCATCGTTGATCCGCCGTATGGCATACACATCAACAGCAGCGGGCGCCTGGGTCATTATGGCGGCAAAAAAAATTGGGACACAGAGATTCCAACGCATGAATTTTTCCAGCACTTGTTTCGTGTAAGTAGAAATCAAATTGTTTGGGGCGGAAATTATTTTGCATTGCCACCAACGCGCGGTTTTATTATTTGGGACAAGGAGCAACCTCAGGATGTCAGTTTTGCCTCCTGTGAATATGCTTGGACGTCTTTTGACCGTTCTGCAAAGACACATTACCAGAGGCCTCAAAATGCAGACGCTCAACGCATTCACCCAACACAGAAGCCTGTCAAGCTGTACGAGTGGCTGTTGATGAATTACGCCAAAGAGGGCGACCGCATATTGGACACGCACCTTGGCAGCGGCTCGATTGCATTGGCCTGCTATAACCTAGGCTTTGATTTAGTTGGCTGTGAACTTGACGAGGACTACTACAACGCCGCATGTAAACGCTTGAAACAACACCAGGCACAACAGCGCATGTTTTGAGTTACCACTTCGACGACGCAGCAGCCGACCGCGCTGTTGAATTTATCGAGCGCTTTTGCACGCACGTCAAGGGCGAGCTAGGCGGCCAGCCGTTCCTGCTGGAGGCGTGGCAGAAGGACGACATCATACGCCCGCTGTTTGGCTGGAAGAAAGAGGACGGCACGCGCAGGTACCGCACCTGCTACGTCGAGATTCCACGCAAAAACGGCAAGTCTAACTTGAGCGCGGCCATTGCATTGTACATGCTGTTTGCTGACGGCGAGCCAGGCGCGGAGGTAATCAGCGCGGCGGGCGACCGTGGCCAGGCAAATATTGTCTTTAACATCGCGCAAGAGATGATAAACAACAGCCGCCACCTGCGCAGCAGATCGCGCGTGTTGCGCAACGTGGTGAGCTATAAGAGCAGCTGGTATAAGTCAATCAGCGCAGAGGCCTACACTAAGCACGGCCTAAACTGTCACGCCGTCATCTTCGACGAATTACACACGCAACCCGATCGCGACCTTTGGGACGTGCTGACTACATCGACGGGCGCACGGCGGCAGCCGCTTGTTATGGCACTGACTACAGCAGGCCACGACCGCGCAAGCATCTGCTACGAGGTGCACGAATACGCTGAGAAAGTACGCGACGGCATTATTGAGGACGACAGTTTTTTGCCTGTGTTGTACTGTGCTGACATTGACGACGACTGGACAGCAGAAGAAACGTGGCGCAAGGCCAACCCAGGGTATGGCAGTATCTGCCGTCAAGACTACTTTGAACAAGCCGTTAAGAATGCAAAGGCGAACCCTAGCATGGTCAACAGTTTCTTACGTTTGCACCTAAACATCTGGACATCAGCAGAAACCGCCTGGATACCTGACGACATCTGGATGAAAGGCAACAAACCAATACCACATGACAGGCTTCACACACTTCCTTGCTACGGCGGTTTGGACCTTGCATCTACACAGGACCTCACTGCATTCGCGCTACTTTTTGCTGACGTGGAGCACGATTGTTTTTATCTGCTTGTGCATCAGTTTGTCAACTCCGAAAAAGCGCACACCAAGAAATTAAGCGCGGGCATTGATTACATTGCTTACGAGCGCGCTGGTGACATCACAATAACGCCAGGCAACGTCACTGACTACAGGATTGTAAAGGAATACATTAACGCGCAGTGCGCTAAGTACGACGTTCGCAGCATTGGCTACGACCCACGGTTTAGCACGTACATTGTGAGCGAGCTGGAGGCCGACGGCGTGCAGATGGCACCAATGGCTCAGAACATCACAACCATGAACGGGCCAACAAAAGAATTTGAGATGGCCGCGATGAAGGGCCAGATCATACACGGCGGCAACCGCTGCATGCGCTGGCAGATGGGCTGCGCTGTTGTGTACACAGACGTGAACGAGAACAAGCGTGTGACGAAGGAGAAGCAGGAGAACAAGAAAGTTGACGGCGTAATTGCAAGCATAATTGCCATTAACGAATACTGCCACACATTGGGCGCGGAAGATTTCTTCTTTGACGTCTTGGACTTGTGACCTACATTGCTTATATTATAGCTTGACCTGTACTGAATGGCCACACTAACAGACCGTCTCAGCGCCTTGTTTCGCTACCGCGTGGGCAAGTTTAACAGCCAAACCCTGGAGGCTGAGCTGGGCATCAACCCACTGGTACGCAGCGGCGTCAATATTACGGAGACAAGCGCGCTGGCCATCTCTACAGTTTATGCCTGCATTAACAAGATTGCAAGCACCATCAGCAGCCTGGACCTTGAGCTGTATGTGCGCGACGGGCGGAACATCGAGGTGGCCAACCAGCACCCTGCCTACGACCTGATAACATCAGCGCCCAACGAGCAACAAAACGCATTCGACTTTTGGGAGACGCTGATGAGCAGCGCGTTAATGTACGGCTGTGGCTATGCCATTATTGAGCGGAACGCACGAGGTTATGCAGAGCGCCTTGTGCCTGTGAGCTACTACGACGTGGACGTGAAAGAGGTTGAAGGCGAGCGCGTGTTCGTGATTCGCGACTACGGCGCTGTGACGCAGGATAACATGCTGGAAATTTCCTGCATGAATAAGATGAGCCCAATTCGCTTGCACCGCGAAAACATGGGCCTGGCCAAGGCGGCGCAGGACTTCGGCAGCGAGTACTTCGGGCAGAAGGGCCAGATGACTGGCGTGCTGGCATCTGATCAGCCATTGCGCAAAGAGCAGATGGATGTCATCCAGAACAGCTGGAATCAAAGCGCCATGAACGCAGGCACCAAGCTGCTGCCGTTTGGCTTCAAGTATCAGCGTATCACAATCACACCAGACGAGGCGCAGTTTATTGAGACGCGCAAATTCCAAGCCGAGGAGATTTGCCGCATCTACAGCGTGCCGACGTCGCTGGTGCAGCTGCCCTCACAGACTACGTTTAACAACGTCGAGCAGCAAAACCTGCAGTTTGCACGTCACACGATTGCACCGTGGGCAAAGCGCATTGAGCAGGAGATTGATCGCAAGTTGATACAATCATTTGAGCGCCCTGAAGTGTACAGCAAATTCAATATGAATGACCTGTACCGTGGCGACCTTGCAGCACGCACAAACTTCTACCAGCAGATGCTGCAGAGCGGCGTCATGAGCATCAACGAGGTGCGGGCTAAGGAGCAGATGAATCCAATCGAGAACGGCGGCGACGCTCACCTAGTGCAGATTAACCAAATCGCGTTGGACCGCATTAGCGAGTACAGCGACAAAGTTTCAAACGATGGAGGACAACCAACAGTATAAAGACGCTGAAAAGCGGACCATGGGCACAATTGAGGTGCGCGAGGCCGACAGCGACGACATGGTGCTGGAGGGCTACGCCGCTGTATTTAACAGCGAGACGGACCTCGGGCACTTCCGTGAAGTAATTAAGCCTGGCGCATTTGACGACGTTATGAGCAACGACGTGCGCGCGCTGATTAACCACGACCCGAATTTAATTCTTGGACGTACCGAGAACGGCACACTTGAGTTGAGCACAGACGAGCGCGGGCTGAAGTATCGCGTTAAGCTGGGCAACCAACAGTATGCGAAAGACTTCTACGAGAGCGTAAAACGCGGTGACATTAGTCAGAGCAGCTTTGCCTTCACAATCAAAGACCAGAGCTGGAATGAAGAGCGCACCGTGCGCAGCGTAGACAAGGTGCGGCAGTTGTTGGACGTGTCACCTGTGACGTATCCAGCATACGCAGCCGCCACGGTGCAGGCCCGTGACCAACAGCCTGAGCCAAACGAAGCCAACGCAGTAGCAGAGGCCGACACAGATACAACAGTTATTGAAACACAAACATTTGAAACTATGAATCTCAACGAGATGAAGGCGACACGCGGCAAGCACGCAGATCGCTTCGAAGAGTTGGTGAATGTCGCAGAAACCGAAAACCGCGACTGGACCAACAACGAACAGGAAGAGGCCGACCTTTGCAAGCGCGAGGTTGAGCGACTCGACGGCAAGATTGCACGCCGCCAGGCACACGAAGACATGATTGCACGGCAAGCCCAGATGGGCGGCGCGTCAGTGTCAGAGGCCAAGGAAATCAACAAGATTAACCGTTCTTTCAGCCTCAGCCGTGCTGTGCAAGCTGCCAGCTTTGGCAAGGCACTAGAAGGCGCAGAAGCTGAGTGGAGCCAGGAGGCGGCCAAGGAATACCAGATGCGCGGCCTGCAGATGAGCGGCCAGATTGGTATCCCTGCTTCAGCATTGTACCGTGATGGTCAGGCTGACAACTTCCAAGCCGGTGGCACTGGTGACGGCTCAGGCTTTGTTGCTACTTCTGTTCCTGGTGTCATTGACGCTTTGCGCACACCTACCATGGCCGAGCGCATTGGTGTAACTACCATTAACAACGCAACTGGCAACCTCAAATTCCCACGCGTTTCTGCCAAGGCTGCAGGTACTGAAGCAACTGAGGTTGCTGCTGACTCTGCGTCTGGCTTGGCGCTCGACGAAGTTACACTTTCACCCATCCGTGTGGCTGCCAACACCAAGTACAGCAAGCAGTTGATCCTGCAGGGCGGTGCTCAGGTGGACGCTATGATTTCACGCGAATTGGCTGCTGGTATTAATGAGACCATTGACAAGGCTGTCTTTGCCAAGGCTGCTGCATCTGCTGGCGACATCACCGACCGCGCTGGCCAATCATTGACCGCAGGTCTTGTCTTTGCTATGGAAAAGGCTGTATTGGCAGCCGGCGGCGATTTGTCGCGGTGTGCGTTCGTTGGTTCGCCTTCATGCATGAGCATTATTAAGCAAGAGGCAGCCGTGCCAAGCATCAATGCCATGGTTGAGAACAACAGGATTGACGGCTATGAAACGCACTTCACGCCTAATTTGGTGGACGACGACGCTTCACAGGGCGCCTTGCTTTTTGGTGACTTTAGCCTAGGCATGGTATTGGCTTACTTTGGTGGAATCGACCTTTTGGTTGACCCATACAGCAACGCAGGCACTGCGCAGATTGCTTTGCACGTCAACAAGTTTTACGACACAGACGTGCGCCAGGCTGGTGCATTGTCTTACTTGTCTGACTTCATTGCCTAACAATTGAACAACACGGGAAGCCTGGCAATGGGCTGGGCTTCCTTTTTTTTCTATTACCATGCACGTAGTACGTCCAGCACACACAACAGGCACCAGCGTCGTTCCATTGAGCGATGCAAAGGAATTTCTGCGCGTTGACTCCAGCGACGAGGACACTACAATTACGGCGTTATTGGACGCGGCAGTAGCATGGGTTGAGGACTATTGCAATCGCAGCTTCACAGCGGGCGGCTCTGCAGTCTTCCACGTTGAACGGTGGCGCAACGCAGCGTTGGCCTACGGGCCAGTCACAGCCATCACACACGTGAAGTACAACGACACGGCAGGCGCAGAGCAGACGCTGGCAGCTAGCAAGTATTATACCACGGCGGCAACAGACGGCGGCATGCTGATCTACTTCCACGACACGCCAGACCTGGAGACGTACAACGCGCACCCAGTACGCGTGACGGCTGCGGTGGGCGTCGAGGAATCGGCCAACGTCAAGCACGCTGTGAAGATGCTGGTTGCGCACTGGTATGAGAACAGGCGCGCAGTGGTAACGGGCACGATTACTGCAACCATTCCCATTGCAGTCGAGTCGCTGCTGAGTGTTGAACGCATTATTGACAGCAGGCAGTGAACATTGGCTTTCTAGATAGACGCATTGTAATCCAGAGCGCTTCGCGCACTGCGGACGTGTACGGCCAAACTGTGCCGTCCTGGTCTACCTATGCCACGGTCTGGGCTGCGCTGGACAACAAGAGCGCCAGCAGCGCTGTGCTGCAGGAACAGGAGACAACCACGAACCGCGTGACGTGGCGCGTGCGCAGCAGCACAGAGACGCGCGCCGTGACGCCCAAGTATCGCATCAGCTACGGCGGCGACATCTACAATATCTTGGCTGTGCAGGAGGTAGGCCGAAAGCATGAGCTGCACTTTATTACTGAACGCGTAGTATCTGAGTGATGGCAAACAAGGTCAAAGCAGTACCCAACTTGCCACGTCAAGCACGTGCAGGCACACGCGTCCAAGTGGACGGCCTGAACGGCGTGCTGAAGAAGTTGGAGCGTCTGGCCATGTGGTCAGAGAAAGACTTTCGCAAGCTGGTCGACATTAACGAGCGCGTTGGCGAGGTGTACAATAACAGTCTGCGCGCAAACATTAAAGACTTCGACCGCGACATCAAGGTGCAGTTTGAAGACCGCGAGGACATTATTGTGAAGCGCGGGCAGCTGCGTCGCAGCGTTGGCGTTTGGCGTCCTGATCGCGAGCTCATTAAAACACTTGCAGGCCCACGCACAAACAATATCGGAGGACGACGCAAGCGCGGCGTGCGCAAAAACTCGGACGGCTGGTTCGCTCACATTGTCGAGGGCGGCGACAGCTTCGGCCGCAAAAAGCGCACGCGCAACACGGGCGTATTTGAGCGCAGCAAGCGCGCAACTGTTGGCCGTGCAAATGCGTTGCTTGTAAGGTTGCTACGTCAGGAGTTCAAACGCTTTATGAGATGAAGGTAGGAGCGGCCATATACAGTTTGTTAGTCAACGACAGCGCAGTGTCTGCGTTGGTCGGCACGCGCATTTATCCGGAGCTTGCAGAAGAGGGCGCGTCAGCATCCTACATTGTGTACAGCGTTGTGAGCAACACGCCTAGCGACACAAAAGAAGGCACGCCAATTGACGAGGCGCAGCTAGAAATTTTTAGCGTGGGCAACACCTACGCAGCAGCTAACGACCTTGCAGACAAGGTGCGCGCTGCCTTGGACAGAAAGAGTCAAATTGTAGTCGGCACAGTCACGGTGCAAAGCATTCAGTACACCAACGAAGTTGTTGAGGTGAGCGAGAAGCGCGACCTGTACATTAGCGTGCAAGACTACACAACACGAATCACAAGATGAACGACTTCTTACTACAAAACTGGGCAGAGCTAACACTAGCTTTCCTCGCATTTTTGAAGGTGGCAGCTAACCTTGCGCCTTCTGAAAAACCTCGCCAAGTATTTGGATATATCGATACCTTGGTTAATATGATTATTGCAGATCGCATCAAACCCAACAATAAGAAATAATGGCAGCAACAGCAGGAATAATGAACGGCTCTCAGTTGAGAGTTGCGTTCGCAAACGACAGTGCAACACCCGTTCTGGTGGACCACCTTACAGACTTGTCTGTGTCTTTCAGCACTGAGACACGCGACACTACAACAAAAGACAACGGCGGATATCGCGCAATTTTGCCAGGGCTGAAGACCTTGAGCGTGACATTCACGGCATTCTACGCAGCCGACGCCACCAACGGCTACGAGGAACTATTCGCCGACATGGAAACAGGGCAGAAGCTCGACATCACTATCGCGTCTTACGATCAGTCAGAGGCTGAGATTACTGACGACATGGATATCGACTTTAAAGCCTACTGCACTAGCTTGGAGTTGAGCGCAGGCACTGAAGACAACGCGTCTTACACTGCCACTTTCGAGTGCGTCACTGACCCGACATTCGTACCGAGCGCATGACCATAACCCTAGACGGTAGGACATTCCCAGTCAAAGCTAACATGCGCGCCTGGCGCAGCTTTGAGCAAGCGACTGGACACAAGGTGGCAAACATCGACAGCGAGGACGTCACTTTGATGCCTGAGCTGCTTTACTACTTTGTGCAGGAGGGCTGCAAGAAGCAAGGCATGAGCTTTGACATGGAAGTGGACGACTTTCTGGGACTGATTGACGTGCAGGATCTGAATGCTGTTGTCGAGGTAATTGAAGCCTCCATGACTCCGCAAAAAAAAACGGAGAACCAGGAGACAACAAGCCACTTAAATGGGACGAAATAGAAGAGCTGGGACTTGGGCTGTTAGGCCTGAGTCCTTGCCTTCTGTATGACCTCACATTTAGGGAGTTTGGCAACGCGGTGCGCGGTCGGTACAAAGCTAAGGAAGCGCAGCAACGCGTAGACTGGGAGCGTACGCGATGGCAAACCGCGCTGCTGTTAAACGTACACACTAAGAAGGGAAGCAACGTAAGGCCCAAAGACCTTGCAGTGTTTCCGTGGGAAGAAAAGCCCAAGACTGGCATACATACAGGCTGGGCACAGCTCAAAGCAATAGCAAAAAAAAATGGCGAAATTAGGTGATCTCGTAGTACGGATTGGAGCTGACACACGCGACCTGAACAAGTCGCTTGGACGCGTGCAGCGCAACTTGCGCAGCATGACTAGCAATATCCAGCGCATGGGTCAGGACATGACGCGCAGCCTGTCCCTGCCATTGGCGGCCGTTGGCGCGGCAGCACTAAAGAGCGCAGCAGACCTTGAGACGCTGGAGACTTCATTCGTTAGCTTGACGGGCGGCGTTGAGGAGGCGGGCAAAATGATGCAGCAGCTCACAGCGTTCACGGCCAAGACGCCGTTTCAGCTTGACGCAGTAGCGAAATCGGCACGGCAGTTAATTGCCAGCGGTACAGACATCAGCCAGGTCAATGATCAGCTGCAGTTTCTTGGCGACATCGCAGCCACCAGCGGCAGCAGCATTGACGAGATTGCGGCCATCTTTGCCAAGGTCAACGCCAAAGGCAAGGTAGAGCTGGAGAACCTTAACCAGTTAGCAGAGCGCGGCATTCCAATTTTTACTGCACTGAGCGAGGCCACAGGCTTGCCTGCTGACAAACTGGGCGCAGGCGCTGTAAGTGTTGAGCAGTTTAGTCAGGTACTGCAGGGCTTTGCTCAAGAGGGCGGCTTTGCTGAGGGCGCGATGCTGCGACTTAGCCAAACCGTGTCAGGCAAGTTTAGCACAGCACTGGACAACGCTAAGCTCGCTGCGGCCTCACTAGGCGAGCAGCTGCTGCCTTTTGCAAGCAAGGCGCTGGACGCATTTACTAACCTGGCGCAGAAGTTCACAGAGCTGGACGACAGCACCAAGCGCATCGGCATTGCCATTGCCGCGTTTGCTGCGTCGCTAGGGCCTGCTATTGTCGGCATCACGGGCGTCGTCAAGGCGATCACACTGTTGTCCTCACCGATTGGCGTGACAGTGCTTGCCATTGGCGCACTCACTGCCGCGTTCATCTACTTCTACGACGAGATACGGCCCATCATCACAGCGGCAACCAACCTGATGATTGAGCTGTACAACAACGTGCTGCCGCTGCGTGTGCTGATTAGCATTGTACAGACCGCCTTCGTCAACGCAGGCAAGGCTATTGTCACAGCGTTCACTGCAGTAGGCGATACGTTTAAAACTATTTTCAATGCATTGACGTTGGCACTGCAGGGCGACCTGCCTGGCGCGTTCAACGCGCTGAAGGATGGGCTGGGCAACGTAGCTGCCGACGTCGTGGAGGTGGCCAGCGACATCGGTGCAGACCTAGTGCAGGGCATCAACGAGGCGATTTACGCAGAGAAGATTGACCTGCTAGGCGAGGACGCGCTGCCAACCAAGGCAGAAATTATGGAGCGCTTCAACGGATTGTTTGAGGGCACAGGCGAAGTCATTGCAACAGAGGTGTCAAGCGGTTTGGATGCAGTCAAAACAACAGTGGCGCAAGTCAAGCCGATTGTAGAAACAACTACAGCGGCATTTAAAAACATGGGCGAAGTGTTAGCTGACAGCATTGGCAATGCAGTTGGCCAGGCCGCCACATTTAAAGAGGCTATGCTGGAAAGCGCTCGGGCAGTCATTATTGCTTATCTCGCACAGACCAAAGCGAAAATTTTGCAGAACAGTGCGGAAGGTGCTGCAGGCACAGGGCCAGCGTTTCCGTTTGTCATGGCTGGTTTGCTCACTGCGGGAATGGCGTTAGTCAACAGGGTTGGAATACCTGCCCTGGCGCAAGGCGGTCTGGCATACGGCCCAACAATGGCCATGGTTGGCGACAACAAAAACGCGGCAATTGATCCTGAAGTTGTGGCGCCATTGAGTAAATTAAAGGATATGATGGGCGGCGGCGTCGTCGAGGTTGTTGGACGCATTAAGGGCGACGACATCTTTTTGAGCAACGCACGCAGCACTAGCGCCCGCAACCGTTACGCATGAGCAGTTACCTATATGCCAAGGGTGTAGGCGAGTCCTTAAACGAGGACAGTTACGAGGTGCGCATCATTCGCACAGCAGCGGGCAGCGATCAGACGACTGAGTTCAGCCTAGCAGCCAACGGCTTTGCGTTGAAGTACGAGAGCGTGGACGACAGCGCGCTGGTGCCTGGCATTGTGCACTCACGTTGCGAAGTCACGACGCTGTGGCCTGCAGCCATTGCCAGCGAGCTCAACACCTTGCTGACTGCACTGGCCACCAGCACAGACGGCGACTACTTGCTAGAAGTGCTGCGCGACAGCACACGCATTTGGGTAGGCAGCATACTAGTCGAGGAGTTTACTGTTGACGAGGACAGCACCAACAAGGAGGTGACGATAGTTGCAACGGACGCTGTGAGCCTTTTAAGGCATGTAGATTACAATAACTCGGGCACGGCCTACACTGGGTATCAAACGGTCTACGATATACTAAAGAACATACAGGAAAAGTGGAGCCTGTACACCTACCTAGACGAGCAGAACAGCGGCACCGAGACAAGGCTGGCATGGGCTGAGGACGTGTACAGCGAAGACGACTACGTGGCGGCACTTCTTCCACACCCTGCAGGCACCACCTTGCAAACAATTACACGGTCGCGCATCCACACGAACCCGTGGAGCAACGTGAACAGCAGCGGCGATATAGAATACATTAGCTGCTACGACCTGCTGCAGTCGTTGTGCATCACATACCAATGGCGGCTGTACAGCTACGGCGACGCATGGCACTTCCAGCCTGTGGCATTAGTTGGTAATATTATTGGTGGCATTGCATTAAAATGGAACGGCACTATAGGATCTGCGTTTCTAAACACCCAATACACCTTTCAAAAAGAATTGGCCGACGACGTGGTGCAAAAAGACGCGGCTTGGCGCATTAGCTACACAGCACCACACAACGAGGCGCGCGTGACGCGTGACACTAACGATGGCGCAACCGTCATCAGCTCGTTCAATTTTGCAGCAGCTACTGCGTTGGCAGATGGCGACGTAACGTACCCTGGTATTGACACGGAAAGCACTGACGTTTTTTACGAGATGCGCGGGCGCTTTAAGTTTAGCCAGTCGGCACAAAGCGTGTCAGGCTCACCAATTGCAGAGCTTATGCTGCGCTTCACAATTGCCTGGGGCGACAGCAGCACAGAATACTACGTTAACGAGTTGTCCGACGGTAGTGGGCTGCTCAACAGTTGGGCGTCTGCCATTGGTTCGTATGACGGCGTGCCTGTTATTGCAATTAACCCAAATTACAGCGCAAGCGCTGGATATTTCTATGTCAAAGCGCCAGAGAACAGCGGCGTATATGATGTAGAGGAAGACATTGAACGCTTTATCGATTTTGTGTTTATTGTGCCGCCACCACAAACTGCAAAGACGGGCCTAACAGTTACGCCTGACTTTCTCGTGTGGGATGCAAACGGCAGCAACAACAGCACGTACAAAAATGCACTTACAACGACGTTCGTTGATTTTAAGGTGAGCAAGTTTAGCGGCGACTTGCTTGAGTTGATTGCCGACTACGATATTGTGGCCAACACGAGTACAGGGCGCGGCACGCTGCAGCTAGGCACTACGCACGTCGGGCAGCTAGGCGCAAGCATGGGCCGTATTGACGTGCAAACTAGCGCAGGCGTGTATGGCACGACAAGCAACTGGGTTTGTCAAGACAACGACACAGCGCGGCCAATTAACACGCTGCTAGTGGAAGAAACGCTGGCGCGCCACAACAAACCAAAAGGAGTAGAGCGCGGCAGCATTGTCTTTCGTGGCACCAGTGGCATAGTACCGACGCCGCTCAGCTTTTTCAAAGACGAGGACACAGCCACATTTTACGCGCTTGTCAATTGGCAGCTTAACGCTACGGCATGCGAGGTTGACGTGACGCTTCGCAAGACAGGACGCGACGCCATTAGCATAACGACGCACGACGAAAACACAGGCAAAGGCCCTGACAGGCCTATTGGCGGCAGCACAGGTCAAGACCCTGTGACAGCACTGCCCAACACGCGCGGCTACAATCAGCAGGCGGCAGACATCTTTGCGCAAGACTGGTCCAGCGTTATCGGCGCAGGAGAGACAAAGGAGATGTATTACACCGTCTTAAATGACGGCACTGGGCGCAGAGTTGATCACCAAGGCGAATCGCCAGCGGCAGGCTTTCACATTACGCGCAAAATCTACTTCCGAACCAAAGGCTTGCACGAGAGCACAGGCAGCGGATGGCTTGCGCTACCGATTCGGCAGCCCGCAACAAACGACACGCTAGAGCAGGCGATTGAGAAGCTGGACCTCTACATGGGCATTGACGACGACCATGCGGCGTACAGCTTTATGATCACCTACAAAGAAGAGACGGACTATTTGCTGCAGAATTACAGCGGCGCAGTGGCGGCGTACAGCCTGCGCAAGCTCAATGTCAACTACACAGGCAACTGCATTCAGGTGCGGCGCACGTCGCCTTCGCAAGCATCGCAAGAAATTGGCTTCACTGCGGCGGGCGTGCTCGACACAGCGTCGCTGGCTGTATTTTGCGGCACTGGCGACGGCTACGTGAGCCGCTGGTATGATCAGTCATCCAATGGGCACTACCTAGAGCAAACCTCACCCAGCGCGCAGCCAAAAATCTACAGCAACGGCACGCTGCAGCTGAACAGCTTGAGCGCGATACAGTTTGACGGCTCAGACGATTACCTAGAGTCGCACAACAACTTCGGTGTCAATCCTAACGGCACGGAGTTGGTGGCGCTGGGCGTAGGTAGCTTTGACGTAAGCGGCGGCGGTGACGTCATTGCCAGTTCGCGCAACAGCACGGTCGGAAACAACGTGTTTGAGCTGCTCAAAATTGGTTCGGACGCCGTTCGAATGCAAACGTGGTTTGGCTCAAACAACACGAGCCGCAACAGCGCAGCCGTGTCAGTTGAACAACAGTACATCATAGCAGGCTACGCTAAAAGTGGCGAGGTGGCCATCGACCTGGACGGCACAAACACGACAGGCTCAGCGCAGGCGGCAGACCCAAACAACCACTCTCAACCGTTTGTAGTTGGCGCGCGTAGCTACAACCAGGCCAACCCACACGACGGATATATTCAGGAGGTTGTCGTTTTCAGCAACAGCGCAGTGACCATCGACCACGAGGAACTGAGCGACGACGTAAACGAATATTACAGCAGCTACTGATGGAGTGGATACTAGTCAAGCCAGTAGGCCTAATTAATTCCAAGGACCGCGCTCAGGTCATTGCTCGCGAGCTGTACAATGTTATGCGGCCCGTGCATGTGCAGTCGCCAGAGGAAGCAGGCTATACGCTGTGCAGCATACTGCAGCACCCTACGGACCGCGACAACTACGCTCTGCGCGTCGATACTGACTACATGATAGCAGTGCACGCTGAGTGCAACTTGGAGAAGCTGGTGGCCATGTTTCCAGAAATTAGCGCCTCGCAGCGCTACAACCTGAGCAGCGCTATCCATCAGCTCGACGAGATACCGTTGCACAGCATACTACCTAACACCGTCACAGTGCGCGACTACCAGTACATGGTAGACAACGGCTGGATTATTCCCGACAAAGATGAGCGAGCTTAAATGCCACCTGCAAAACGCGTTGAACCTTACATACGTGGGCAGCGTACTGGTCGGCTACGTGGACGACGCTGTGACCATTTGCGCAGGTCTGACCCTAATGTGGTGGAACATCGAGCGCGCGCTGAAGGTGCGCAAAGAGAGACAAGACAATGAGATACTTTAACTATTGCGAGTTTGACAGCCCTGACGAGCTAGGCAGCGGCCACAATATGGACGAAGATTTTTTGCAGATGCTGGACGACGCGCGCGAGTTTGCAGGCGTGCCGTTTAAGATTACCAGCGGATACCGCACCGAGGCGCACAACCATGCAGTAGGCGGATCGCGTAGCAGCTCACACATGAAGGGCCTAGCGGCAGACATTGCCTGCGGCGGCTCACGTGAGCGCATGGAGATTATTACGGCGCTGCTGACAGTAGGTTTTGACCGCATCGGCATTGGCGACGGGTTTATACATGTGGACGCAGACGTAGAGAAAGATGAAGCAGTTATCTGGACTTATTACTAAGGCGCTTGCAGGCGCGGACCTCACGGAAGCGTTCAAGACCAAGGGCGACCTTAAGCGCTGGAGTGCCAAGCGCACCGTCGGCGGCATGATTGCCACAACGGCTTGCTACGACATCGGCACGCACGGCATGAGCTGGGAGGCGGTTTGCTTGTGTGCCATCGCCGTTGTACCTTTAGTGGCGAGCATGTTTGAGAACCGTGCTTCGCAGGTGTGAGTCATCAGATTGGTTAGTGAAGGGCTGGCGTAGTGCTGGCCCTTTTTTTGTGCGTGAACATGCAGCTGTGGAAAACTACACACACCCTGTACATACAAGCGGCGTACAAGTGACGTACATTTGGGACATGACAGTTCTCAAACCCAACGGCATATCGCACAGCGTGGTGCCAGACAAGCCAATAACGTACAACCAGTGGATGCAGTATATCCACGCACAAAACCAATCAAAATGACGCACGACTACATGCACGAAGGTTACGGCCACTACACACAGCGCAGCGGCGTAGACTTTCGCGAAGGCAGCTTCAAGTGCTTGCCAGATGCAGGCGCACAGTTTATGCGCGAACGCATGCGCGATATGGACTTTAGATGCTTTCAGGACTTCAGACACAAGGACCGCAAAGACCTCACGCGCTGGTGGTTTAAGGATGAGCGCACTGTGCAGAAGCGCTTGCAAGGCATTCAAAGCATGGGCTACGAGGCTTGTGGACCTATTACGCGATCATGATTGAAGACATGAAGAACTATCCTATAAGAATGAACGTCCGCATGACTGAGATTCAGCGCGACGTGTTACAAGACAAGGCCAACAAGATGGGCGTATCTGTAAGCGCTTTGCTACGGCTTATGATTAACCAAATCGAACCTTTTAAAAACCAAGTGTTATGAGTTTTATTTCTGAAGACTTCGCGAAGGCGAACAACAACGCAGGCAGCTACTTTCGCCCTGCAAAAGACAAGACAAGCAAGGTGCGCATCCTAAGCGAAAAAGGCCTTGAAGGTTACGTGCTATGGACAGAGGACAACAAGCCTGTGAGGTGGCACTGGAAGGACAGCAAGCCAGAGGCTAACTACCGCGAGGGCGACAAGCCGCGCAAGTTTATCGCAGTAGCTGTGTGGAACTACGACGACCAGTGCGTGCAGGTGTGGGAGATCACGCAGAAGAGCGTTTTCGACGCATTGCACGAGATTACAAAGGAGCCTGACTTCGGACATCCTAACACCTTCGACATCCGCATTACGCGCAAAGGCGAAGGGCTAGAGACGAAGTACACAGTTATTCCAGTGCCTGGGCCGATTGTGCCAGACGTCGAGAAAGCTATGGCCACGCTTAGCGTCAACTTGGACGCATTGTTGAACGGAGAAGACCCTTTCGCATGATTGGCAAGACATACGTACGCACATCATTGCGACAGGACCAGGCAGACAGATTGCTGGAGGTATTGATTGATGCACAGCGTGACACAAAGATGTGGATAATTGAGGCCGCTCAAAGACAAGTAGATGCAGACGACATGACGGCCCATTTAGAACATTTGGAGCAGTTGCGTCACATCTTTGACCGCGTAGAGGACAAATACCTAAAGGCGCAGCAGAAGGATGATGTAAGGCCTAAAACGAGGTTGGACCGCGTACTGGAGCGCTGTAGTAATTACGACAGCACCGAGCAATGAGCGAACGTGAGTTTCTTGGCATCTGGATACCTGCAGAGGTGTGGCTAGATCAGCGGCTCACAATGACAGAAAAAGCGTTCATGGCCGAGGTGGAGTCATTCAGCAAGAATGGCAAGACCTTCCACAAGAGTAACGACACAATCCGGCAGCAGTATGGCATCACGCCAAAGACGGTCCAGCGCATCATCAAGAAATTGGTGGAGCTGGAGCTGCTGGATTGTTACTTCAATGGCCGTGTGCGACATTTGAGCCTAGGCAGCATGGGAAAAATGACGAGTCTGCATGGGAAAAATGACGACTCTGCATCGTCAAAATTCCCACATACTAATACAGTAGAAAGAACAACTAAGAATACATCTAAAAAAGAGGTGGTGTATCCATTTACTGAAATTGAATTTCTGGAGGTGTGGAAAGCATGGCTGCAAGAGCGTCGCGATCGGCGCTACAAAAGCTACACTGACAATGGCGAGCAGGCAGCACTGCACAACCTCAAAAAAATGAGCAACGATGACTACAGGACAGCAATCGCAATCGTCCAACAAAGCATTGCCCAAGGCTGGCAAGGACTCTTTGAGCTTAAGGGAGCAAAAAGCGGAAAACGGCCTGAGCTTGACAGAGAACAAGCACTTGCATGGGCTGCTGGAAAATAGCAGGCAAGCAATGCACGGCCTGACAGTCACGCAAGCATACAAGCGCGGCATGTCACTGAGCAAAGCGCTAAAAGCGGAACCTGCAAAGGTGAGGCTTACAATGCTGGCAGAGCTGGAGCGCCTGGTGCGGCACGTGAACGCTACGCGCACTTTTCAGACGCAGACAGACCTGCAGGATGCGGTAGAAGACATCTGCGAGCTGTTTCCAAGCATGAAGCTCGAAGAGGTGCTGATTGCGTTTAAGCAGATACGACAGGGCCGCTTTGACTTGTACGGCAACTTCACAACAAACGTGCTCATTGACTGCATCCGCAACTACGAGATGCAGAACACAGTCGCAATGCGTGAACAGGAGCACGTTGAAAAGAAGAAGCAGCACGTAGAGACAGCAGCCATCGACTGGCAGAGATTGAAGCGCGACCTGGATGCAGAAGGGCTGCTGAAGACGCCGCGCAAGGTGTTAGACAAGACGTTCATACCTTATCCCAATGACAAAGAGGATGCAGCAAGCACGGAGCAACACCAACAGCAAGGCAAAACGGAAGGCGAGGCGCAAGCGCAGCGAAAGAGCGATACTAACGAGCAGGCTAGATAGATGCTTCAGCTGGTTTGTGCGGCTGCGCGACGCGGACAGCAAAGGCATGGTGACGTGCATAACATGCGGCAAGCGCGAGCACTGGACGCAGGTCGATGCAGGGCATTTTATCAGCCGCAAATACGTCGCAGCGCGCTGGATGGGCATCAACGTCCACGCTCAATGCAAGGGCTGCAATATGCAGAGCGGCGGCCAGCAGTGGCTTTACAGCAAAGCACTGGAGCGCATGTACGGCAAGGGCGTGTGCGATGAGATATACGAGATAGCAACAACAGGCAAAAGACCAACCAATGACAAACTCAAAGAATGGATTGAATACTATGAAGCAAAGGTTGCAACCATACTCGCAGAAAGAATTGCGGCAGATAGCAGCTTTAATCGAAGAATACCGGAAAACCTTGCGCGTAGAATACACGTGGACGGATCAGGACGGCGAGGTGCACGTAGCAGAGACAGGGATGAGCGGCACGCAGAATGAGCGTTTGCATCACATGGTAAAAGACATTCACCGTGGCTCATATACATCGAACGCCCAGAGGCGCGCTTCACTCAAAATCATTGGCGAAACCGTTTGCTAAGCGCAAGCAGGATAAGCGATACTGGACGCAGTTATGGAGGAAACTACGCAAAGCATTTTTGAAGCAACACCCAGTATGCGCAGCATGCGGCTGGCAGGCCAACGTTGTGGACCACATCAGGCCAGTGACGCAGGGCGGTGCCTTCTACGACGTCAGCAACCTGCAGCCGCTGTGCACGTCATGCCACAACCGCAAGAGTGCCAAGGAGCGGCATGGTACGATGACGCAAGTTGGACCTGGGGCGACTACTACGACGACCTCTGCTACATCACATACGAATGACGAAGCCTGAGCACACAGGATACAGAGAGCTGCGGTTTAGTCAATGGATACGCGACAACCTGCCAGGCAGCCGCCCGCCGACATGCTTTACAGTGTTTGACGTGGACTTCGTGCTGCGCAATTACAAGACCAATCGCCTGGCTATGGTGGAAGTGAAGTGCAAGCAGCGCAAGCCAGAGGGCGGCCAGAAGCTGACTATACAGCTGATTGACGAGATTATGCGGCTAGGCACAGCGGCACGCAATGAGCACTACGGCATCAGGTCAATGCACTGGACCTACTGCGGCTACTGGCTGCTGCAGTTTGAGAACACAATGGTAGACGATGGGCGCATTTGGCTCAACGGCCATGAATTAACAGAAGAGCAGCTCAGGTATCACTTGGGCGAGATTGTGGCGCCAGCTGGACCGGGTAGCCCATCGCAAAAATGAATACACATCACGGTAACAT
>Ga0194029_1000034_pt1 | contig 18972 bp, 25 predicted proteins | sample IW18Oct16_MG_FD_140360 | JGI IMG/M metagenome (GOLD analysis project Ga0194029, IMG submission 140360) | Freshwater microbial communities from the Broadkill River, Lewes, Delaware, United States - IW18Oct16_MG | ecosystem: Environmental > Aquatic > Freshwater > River | place: USA: Delaware... | reverse complement strand
GAAGTGATCCGACGGCAGAAGCCGCCCCAGTTCTACCGCGGAACGTCGATGGTGGAGCGCTACGCGTCCGGAACTTCTCGAGTCAGTGGTGGAACGGCCGACGCGGTTCCCGCTGTTCTTCACGAAGGGGAAGCGGTGCTAAACCGAAGAGCGGCCGAACGGATGGGACGCGGGAATATCGACGCGATGAACGCCGGCCGGACTGGTGGCGCGCCCCAGGTGGTGGCCATCTCCACGATCGGCCATCGCCAGTTCCGGGATTTCTACCGGGATGACCGGAGCTTGCCCGGCTCGCTTACACGCCGGGACCGGAATAGGCTGGGGACGAAGATCGGGAGACAGCTATGAGCGTCGACAGAAGCACCGCCATCGCTCGAGCGCTGGCCGTTCCCGACCCTCGCCTGGCCGACTCCGACGCCCTGTGGACGGCCCAGACCACGTGGCCCGAACAGTCGCCCCGGCCCGGTCGACCGGTCGACCAGGGGGATTCGTCCCTGGTTCTGGCCGCGTATGGGGAGCGCTCCAGCGAAACACCGATAGAGCTCCGAACCACCGTGGCCGGTTCGATTGACCCTCTCACCGGTGCCGGTTTCGCGTGGAGACTTGAAAACGATCCACTCTACCGGGGCCAGGTGGCTCCGAGCTCCATCTGGGGCTGGGACACCATCCACTATGTCGATGGGTCTTCGACGGTGGTGGGGTCTGTCACGGCCAGCAAACATCCCCACGCGGTCACCACGTCCGACGGTACCGTCCTGGTCTGTTCCCAGGTCTCCCGCTACAACACGGGCGAATCGATCCAGGTGTCCCGCTTCACCGAAGCGGCCGGGACATGGACCACCGTCAACGTCCTGACACTGGCGAGCGCTCCCACCCAGGACTTCGAACCGTGCCTGTGCATCGTGGAACGGCCTCAAGGTGACCGGGTGGTTCTGTTCCACTGGACGGAAGACACTGTTTCCCAAACAATCCAGGTGGCCATGCTCTACTCCGACGACTCCGGGGCCACCTGGGCCACGGGTTCGACGGGCTGCCTTCGTGAACCACTCTACGACGGGGAAGTGGCCGCGCGTCGGCTCCGGGCCAGCTACCGGAACGGCCAAGTGGTTCTGTTCGCGGAACTGGTGGGGCAAGATCCAGCGGACGCGGCCCTGACAAACAACCATATCGTCCAGTGGGCAAGCATCGATGACGGGGCCACGTTCAACCTGGTGAAGAACGGCCAGAACTTGGAAGCGCTCGAAGGGGCGTTCCCGGACGTGGTGGCGACTCCTACCGGCTTCGTTCTGGTTTACGTGTCGATTGATTCGAACGGGTCGGAGCCGTATACCCAAATGCGACGAATCCCGGACGCGTTCACGCCATTCTCAGCCAGTCCGCGGTACGTCACCGTGGGGGATGACGAGGCCGGAACTGGAGCGTTCACGAAGGCCGGGTATCTCCAGGTGGCCATGGGAGACCTGGGGAGCGGGGAGATTCGACAAGTTCCCGCGTCTGGGGCCGTGGCCTCTTCTAAGTACACGTTTGACCAGTTCGGTGGAGACATCACGCTGGCCACGGCACCGAACGGGACGATCTACCTGATCCAGCGGGCGGTCGAAGAGTACACGAACCTGGCCGGTTCCACGATCGCTACCGGTGGACCGAAGAACGAATCCGTGGTGGTTCGCTCCACTGATGGTGGACTGAACTGGGACACGCTCGGAAAGTCGGACGTGTTCCCGGCTGAGAATGTTGTCCTGGGCCGTCCAGACGAAGACTCTCCCGGTTCGGCTGTTCTGTGGCGGTCGAAGGACGAAGACACGTTCGTTCGGAATCTGGCGGCTACCTGGTGGCGCGGCCGTCTGATGGTGGCCCACCAGTGGACGGCCGACCCTGGAAACGAAGACAATTCTCTGTGTGTGATGGCCCTGGGTGGCCACTCCACCGTGACACTTCCCCGAACGGCCATCCGACGGGACGAAACCACGATGGCGGCCTGGATCCAGACCTGGCTCCCGGTGGAGCTCCCTGGAGACACGGCCGGGTGGACGGCCGCGGGAGCTGGCTCGAACACTCTCCAGAACGGGGCCGTCCGACTGGTTACCACGTCCGGCGCTCGGAACTTTACGAACACCGATACCGGCTCCGGCTACATCGTGCGGGCTTCCCTGTCGATGGTCTCCGGGTCCCTGATCGGGGCCACCCGTGTGGCTATCGAGCTGTCCCAGGGGAGCGTCCAGAACTACCGGGTGGAAGTCCGTTTCTCCACGGCTGCGATCAGTCTCTATGATGTCAATGGCTCGGCCCTGATCGGCTCGGCTGTTTCCATCGACACCACCACCGGCGTGGACGTGGTGGTGTCGCTCCAGGATGGAACGGCGTCCCTGTGGTACCGGTCGAAGGGCATCTCGGACGATCTCCAATACACGGCCGGGCCGACTGGAGCGGCCACGGTGGCCGGGAGCGGTAGCACCTTCGTGAAGTGGGGAATCATCGGCTCGGATTCGGCGTCGGTGGACTGGCATGAATTCCACTTCACACGGGGAGGAAATACTGCCGTCACGGACTACGCCGGCCAGGAGCTGGAGCCACTGGCTGCGATGACGAACCCGGCAGACCTGAACGCGATCGTTCATTCTCCAACGGGCGTATACGTCACCGATGGCGTATCGGTTCGGGCCACCGGTGGCCCAGCGCTCGAAGGGGACGAACACGTGATCGGGTCGGATTCCGACTTCCCGGTGGCCCGTGTCTTCCCGGCCGTCTTCCCATCTCCCCGGCGTGGAACCCGAACGGTGGACGACGACTCCGAAGCCACGATCGCCGTGGCCTATGACACGAAGTCCGCCCTGGCTGGGTGGAACAGTGCCCCGCTCTCGGACTCGATGGCGCTGGCCATCCAGGGCGCCAACTGGCGAACGGGCTACATCGAACGCTACAACGCGGCCACGAACGCGTGGGTGACCGTGGTCACGATTGACATGGCATACGACCTGGCCTGGCTGGCTAATACGTGGACGGTCTACGGGGCGTCCATCGTGGCCGACGGTACACTGGCCAGCGCTACCCAGACGTATCTGGAGCCAAACGAGCTGGCCGGCTCCACGCTCGAGCTCGGTTCGGGGAAGCTCCGGCGAATCAGCCGGAACACCGAAGGGAGCACACGGCCGACGCTGGCCGGAAGAAAAGCCGTGGTGACTTTCGAAGGGGCAGACGGAACCGAATCCACGTCCGTGGTGCGGTTCTGGATGAAGGACGCCGTGATCTGGTGGAATAACCTCGGAACGGAAGCCCAGGGCTGGAGACTCCGGATTCCGGCCCAGGACACGGTGGACGGAGACCTTCGGGTCGGAACCCTGAACTGGTGCAACGTTCACGCGTTCGGGACGCCCTACAGTTTCGGGCGAGCGCTCGGCCAGGAACACGGCGTCCAGGTGGTGGAAGCCGAAGACCGGACCTATCGGACCCGGACCCTGGCCCCTTCCCGCCGTTCCGTCACCATCGGGTGGTCGGACGGTGTTCCAACGTGCAACGCGTCGGGGGAGTCACCGGATCCGGATTACGTGAAGCTCTCCGATTCGGCCGGGGCGCTACCGGTGGCCAGCTCCTTCGACCTTCCGATGACGCTCCGGGGCCTGGCCGAACAGGTCAACGGGCCAGCGCTTCCGGTGGTCTACCTTCCACGGCTCGAGAAAGGCCCACCAGACGCCACGGTCCTGAACCGACGCCGGGACTTCCTGGTGGGCGTGATTGACTCCGACATCCGACTGGACACGGTTCAGGGGGATGAAAACGAGGACGAGTTTATTCGGGTGGCATCCATGACCATTCAAGAGGTGGTCTAATGGCCGAACACTGGCTGGTGCGTGTGGACCTGGGCGGCCGTTCCTATCTGTGGAGCGATACCCCGGTGACTCCTGTGGACGCGTCTGGCCGGTCGTGGCCCCACCTGGGCGGGCTTCCCGAGCTCCGGGCGCCATCGGACTACGACCCGTTCCAACAGGAGCCACGGGTTCAGTCTGTAGCGGTAGAGGTGAGCTGGCCACCGAATGACCCGGTGGCCGACTTGATCCAGGCCGGCTTCCGGTTCAACGATGGCACGGCAGAAGTGGCCCTGTGGAGCGATGGCACCGCGTACGAAGAACGGACGGTGGTGGTAGCAGGGCGCCCAACAGAACCGGAGTATGGGACGAAACACCAGCCGGTTTCGTTTTCGGTCGAAAGCTCCGGATGGTCTGCGAACGGGTCCACCCACCTGGATACTCAGCGGGTGACTGATGACACCTGGCCCACGGGAGACTCGGACGGGGAGTTCTGGTATCCGATTGTGATCGGTCGACCGGCGTGGACGATCGGGGCCGTCGGCCCGATCAATGCCTATGAAGCTGGAAGCCCGGCCCGGGTGGCCTCTCGGTCCGGCGGTAGCGTTGCCAAACTTGTCATTGCTGGCCACGCGGTGGAGTCCACCACGGTCCATATCCATGACGGCACGAACCGGGAGTCGTTCACGGTCTCGGCCGAAGCGGACGGCCTGGGCCAGCTCGTTTCGGTGGTGGACATCTCCAGCGCTTCCACCATCTCAAGGACGGCCGAGTCCTATTCCACCGTCTGGAGCTCCGGCGGTTCCATGCTCGGGCCGTCTGGGGCGATGTCTGGAGCGGGTGACGCCCTGGCCTGGGCGCTATCGCTTATCGACTACCCGGTGGACTGGTCGACCGTGTACGCGTGGCGGTCGTGGCTCAACCGATTTCAGGTCTCCGGGTTCGTGTCCGAGCCGACTTCACCCTGGGACCTGATCACGGATGCCTGGCTGGATTCGCTTCTCCCCGTGTCCGTGGTAGTTCGTGATGGCCGCTTATCGGTGGTGCCGTGGCGCTACGATGCACGCCGGGCCGATGCCGTTCGGCACATCGAAGTGGGCCCCGGATTGACGCACCCCGGCCGGATTGTCTATGAGCTGGATTCAGTCCGGAGCCGGTGGCAAGCGGGAAGCGGTCTTCTGGCCGGTGGCGATCCCCGAAGAGTATTCACGGCCCAGCCGACCGCGCTCCCCTTCCAGTCTGGACTTCTGGCCCAGCCGAACACTTCGAACCGGGTTCTGGCCAGGGCGCGTACACTGGTGGGTGACGTGTCCGAGATTCAGACGGCCAGCTGGGCCGGCGACGCGGCCACCGTGTTCCTGTCTCTTTACTGGCAAGCGGTACGCGGTCTGGTGACTCGATACGTCACCGTCCAGGACATCACCGGGGAATACGAAGACCTGGTGGATGGTGACGTGGTGACACTCACCCACGCCGAAGCCGGAATCCAGAACGCCCTCGGACTGGTGAGCCGGGACCGGCTCTCACCCGTGGCCCAGAACCTTCGGGTAATTCTGCTCCCTGAAACCTGACACCGGCCACCCCGGCCACGTGATAGCATCGAAGAAACGGAGATCCGAATGGCCATCGACATTTCAACCCAGGAACTTCGCCCGTGGACCGAAGGGGAAACCCTGTCGGGTGGTGGCACGGTTACCACTACGATCACACTGGGCGCCCAGGACCGGGAGCTCCACGTTCGGGTGAACGCCACGTTCGAGTTCCGGGTATCGAACACGGCCGCGGCCGGCTGGGTTCCCGCCGATGCCGATTCGTGGACACGGGTATGGGTTCGACACGGGAACCGGGATCGGCGCGACTACACGGTGGAGATTCGGGCCGCGTCCGGCTCGGAAGTCTACATCTCGGCCCAGGGCGAATGACATGGGAAGTCTTGACACCATCGGTGGTGGCTCGGCCGGCGGTTCGACCGCTCCCGGCCTGACTGTCACGGACCGCTCGAACGGGGCCGCGTACACGGTCACGGCCGGGGCGCGTTCCCTGTCCATCACGAACCCGGATTCGGCCACCCTGTCCACCACGGTGAAGCGGGCCAGCGATGGGAGCGCCATCACGGTGACGGGTTCGACCACCGAGACTCCGAGCTGGATCGCCCCGTCTGGTGGAGTGGATGGTGTCGCGCTCCAGGTCACGGTGACCGCCACGGCCGGTGGATTGTCCACGGTGGTGGCGTTCACGGAAAAGATCGTCTCCACTGGCCTGGCAAACATCGCCCTGGAAGAAATCGACCTGACGGATGGGACCTGGACGCTCGAAGACCCGGATAACCTGGTGAGCTCCACGGCCTTCGCCAGTGGGCAGAACACCATCACGTGGAACGCGGCCATCGCTTCGAGCGATCTCGCCATGACGGTCGGTTCCGATTTTCGCGGGCCCCGTTGGTATAAGCTGCTCTCTATTTCGGGAACGCAAGCCACCACGGCTACCCCGCTGGTGTTCGTGGCAGACATTGAACCAGACGTGTCCAGTGGTTCCGATTTCAACCAGAAACACTATTTCGGAACCTCTCACAATCCGACGTCCACGGTGGTGAACACCATCGCGGGAGTCGGTGGTGGGTACCAGATCAACAACGGTTCCACCACGATCCAGGCCGGGGCGTGGACCCGTGGCGTAACTGCCTTCAACAGCAACGCGACCACCGAACGGACGTTCCTGGCCGCTCAGCGTGGCTTCGAATCGCTGGGCGCTCCGGCTTACCTCAATATCCGGTCGAACGACGTGGTGAACAATAGCAACGCGCGGGCCAGCAACCAGAACGCCATCGGTGGAGCTGGGGCAGATTTGTATGTAATCGTAGCCCTCGGGACGGCCACCGGCTCTTCGGCCATTGACGCTGGCGACGAGACGAAGTTCGCCGCGTCCTTCATCGCTTCCAGCTACACGGGGATCTGATGCCTATTGTGAACATTGACCAGGACGCCGTGACATCTGGACACCTGGCCACCACCGACTCGGACGGAAGCCAGATCGACGTGGAAGGGACGATCATCCCCGTGATCGTTCCGGACTCGGACCGCTCAGACTGGCTGGCATCGTATGACCCAGACGAACAGTATTCACCCTCGGCCGCGGATAGCCGAATCATCGCCCGGGCGGTCCTGGACTCGCTTCGGAAGGTGGCGCCATGAGCTCCGGCTACCGATACGGCCGACGGTCTACTGAACGGCTCCAGTCGTGTGACCCGGACCTGATTCTTCTGATGAACGAAGCGCTGGCTGATTCGGCGTGCCCGTCGGACATCACTATCCTGGAAGGCCATCGGGGCGAAGAGCGACAAAACCAGATGGTGGCCGAAGGTAAAAGCCAGCTCAAGTGGCCCCGGTCAAAACACAATTCGTTCCCGTCGATGGCCGTGGACGTGGCCCCGTATGTCGGTGGGAGCGTGTCCTGGGACTGGAAGTTCTACCACCCGCTGGCCGACCATATCAAAGCCACCTGGAGCCGTTTACAGGCCGAAGGGAAGGTGGTCGGGAACCTCGAGTGGGGCGGAGACTGGCGTTCGTTCAAGGACGGGCCACACTGGCAGATCAACAGGTAGGAGCTCAAGATGCCGAAACACGGGATTCCAGCCTTCGACGCTGGGGAAGCACTGGCCCAGGGCCGTCCGGAAGTTCTACGCCGGGCCCTGGATCGACTGATTGAGCCACGGTCCGCGCTCCTGGAGGCTCTCTCCGACAAGGCGCTGGAGCTCCTGGTGGAAGTCCTGGACGATGTTCGGGATGACTTTATTCGTGGCGTCATGGCCGGAGCCGAACCTGGGACTGGGCGCGACTGATGCCGGAAGAGGTCGAAGTTCCGGCCGTGGTGGTGGACGTTCCCCACGGTATGGGAGTCGGTGACGTTACCGGCCCACTCGGGATGGTTTTGGCCGTGGTACTCGGCCTGGACAAGTTCGGCCTCTTGCGACGTGGAGACCACAAACACGACCGCGATGGACTTGACCAGCGCGATCGATTGACCAGGGTAGAAGCTGATGTCCGACACATTCACCACCGAATCACGGAAGGCCGGGCGGAAGCGACGGAATACCGAAACCGAACCACGGCCGCGATTGAATCCATACGTGATGCAGTCCGGCGCGAGATCGACCGGGACCGGTGACCGGCTGGCCCGCTTGCAAGCGCTCCACGATGTTCTGTCGGCCGGACTCGAAGCGCTCCGGGCCGATGCTGGGGCGCTACCGGCCGTGGGCTTCCGTGGGCGTGACCACTGACCGGGAAGGGCCTACCACCGGACGGGCCGGAACTTCTCGAAGTGGTGGACTCGAGCTCGAGCGGGAACTGGTCCCGTGCCAGTGGTAGGCGGGAAGGGGAAAAGTGCCGAACGCGGTACGGTGCACAAACTGGGTTGACCCGTTTCTTCTATTTTTTGGTTGTTGAAAGTGTACCGCGTCCGGCGTGAATCATGTTCGCACGCCAGCCGAACGAAGGGCGGCCGACTGGGCGCGTTCAGGAGATGGTTCCAAACCATGGCCCACCAGGTGGAATCGGCCCGTTCGGGGCGTGATGCGCTCCACCGTCCACCGGTAGCCACCCCGGACGGGTAGGACTTCCAGCTCCTGATAGGGCTTCCGGGTGGTGGCCCGGAGACCGATACCGACGTGGAACCATGCTGGGGCCATCGGGCGCTCCTGTCAGACGGCCATCGGATCGTCGAAGTCTTCGGCCGGTGGTGCGTTGTGTTTGCGGATAGCATTATGGCCGCCACGGTCGATCCAGGTGGCCGCGTTTTCCCGAGCTGGGCCGGGCATCTGGGCGTGAATGGCCTTCCCGTTTGCCTTCGCCCACGCGTCGAAGTCTTCCAGCGCTAACCCGTGTTCGGCCAGGGCCGCTTCGACGGGGGAGTGGAACTGGCGCTCGGCTCGGATCGTGTATTCGGTATCGGCTGAGTACGCGTTCCCACCGGTGGAGATGGTGAGGTCTTGATCCAGGTCCGGCGAAGACTTGATCCGGATGCCCCCGACCGCTTCCCCCCGGAACTTCACCCGGCGATCGTTGTAGAGCCGAATCCGCTTCCCCTTCCACGCGTCCGTCTCGCTCCCGAACATGTCCATGAGGATTTCAGTGAGTGACACGTTCAGGACCAGACCTCGATCGTCTTCCCGGAACCAGACCACCCCGCGTTCCTGTTCCTGGTTTCGGACCTTGAGGGTATCGATCGTGGTGTTCTGGATGGTGAAGAGCGTGGGTTCTTCAATGTCGATCGCCCGGAGATACTTGGATTTACTGGCGATGGCCAGGAGCTTATTCGCGTCCATTCTGCCCTCTTCGGTTCGGGTTCGAGCGTGACACTACCGGACGGGATTCGGCCACGCAAGGTCAATACTTGACTTGTAAGTCTGGCCACGGTCCGGTAGGGTCCGGCCGAAGAGGTGAATCCATGCACACGCTATCCGAGCTCCTGGCCGTTCTACGGAAGCGCCGCGGGCTATCCCAGGCCGAGCTCGGGGAACGGGCCGGCATCTCCGAACGCCAGGTATCCCGATACGAAAACGGGGGAGCGGGTGTCATGTCTACGGCCACGTTTTCCGCGCTGGCGTCCATACTGGCCGAAACAGACGAAGAGCGGGACGGACTGATCGCGGCCCTGTATCGGCTCCGGGCGTCCGAATGACCATCCACCATCCGAGCATCGGGCCGGCCTGCCCTCTCGAGCTGGGCGCCCTATCGCTGGCCCTGTACGGGTCGTGGACGTCGAAGTTTGAACGGCTCGGCCTGGCCGTGGTGGAAGACGTCCGGTTCTGGATTCCAGGGCGCCCAGTCCCGAAGGGCCGGCCACGGGCGTGGAAGTCTCGACTGGTCACGCCGAAGACCACCCGCGACTTCGAAGCGATGGTGGCCGCGGCCTGTGACCGGGTGGACGTGGATGTTCCCCCGAACCTTCCGGAGATAGTGATGGGCGTTCATGTGTGCGCGGTCCACCGTCGGACGAACTGGGAGCTGGCGAAGAAACGCCGGGAACTGGTGGTGAAGTCTCGCCACCGTTCGGACCTGGACAACGTCGCAAAGTCGGTCATGGATGGAATCCAGCGCTCCCGTCTGATGGTGGACGACTCCCACGTGGTGGCCCTGGACGCGTGGAGAATGGTGGCCCCGTTCGACGCTCCGAAGCTCGAAGGAATCCTGGTGGGGCTGGCCTGGGCCACGGTGGTGGACCGGTGACGCTCCGAACTATTTTCACGAAATATGGGAATATCGGTTGACGTATGCTCGGAATGTGAGCATAATAGAAGGGCCAGCGGGGAGCACACCACCCCGGAACGGAGGCAAAACATGGTTACCACTCTCACCGTTCCCGCCGACGCTGACCTTTACTGCGTCGGCGAAGAGTTCCGGGCCGACTACGAAGTGGGCGCGTCTCTTCTCGTGCGCGTTGACGCGCGCCGGGGCCAGTCTGGCTATATCTTCAAGTATTGCGCCATCACTATCGATTCCGATGGCCACCACGTGATCGACGTGGCGAGCGCCTTCGAGGATATGTGGAACGAAGTCCGGCCCGTGGTGAACGTATGACACTCGGCCAGCGATTCTTCGAAGCCGTCCGAGACGCGGCCGGCATCCCAGCGGGCCACGGGTCGGTAACGGCCGTGGCTCGATACCGGGACATCCAGCGGGCCACGGTCGACCGCTGGCACAATGGCCAACAGGACCCGAGCTCGGCCCATATGGTTCTGGCCGAAGCTCGGCTGGACTTGTCGTTCTTCATTTTTCTCGAACATGGCCAGTTCCGGGCGTGGTTCGAAAAGATGCCCGAAGAATGAGCGCCCAGGTGGAAGTTCGATACCGTGGCCATCGGGCCGCGTTCGGTCCCGTGCTCTTCGGAGATGGCGCCCAGATGGCGCTCGAGGTCGCCCACGCTGTGGCGGCCGAGCTCCGAGGCCGGGGCCATGTTGCCGAAGTGGTGGTGGAACGGCCCGGTTCCGCTCCCCTTCGTTCTGATGTTCTGCCGGGCCAGCTGTTCCTGTGGAGTGACCGATGACAAACAAGACAAAACAACTTCTCGAAGACGCGGCCGGGGCCGTGGTTCTGTTCGCGCTTCTGTTCCTGGTGATGTCGCTATGACGGCCCCGACCACCCGCACGCTGGGCCGGGATGACTGGATGACACCGGCCGAGGTCTTCGACCCGCTCCACGCGGTGTGGGACTTCACCGGCGACGCGTGCGCCACCGACTCCGACGCGGCCCGGCTCCACCGTTTCATCTCGCCCGAACAGGACGCGCTCCAGACGCCGTGGAACCGAATCGGGCCCCGTGTCTGGTGCAATCCACCATACGGGCGCGAGATCGGCCAGTGGTTCGAACGGTCCGTAGACCAGTGCTCGAAGGGCGTGGTGGATTCGGTTGTGATGCTCACGTTCGGGAACACCGACACGAAGTACTGGCGGGACTGGGTGGCCAGCTCTCCCCACTGTCACCAGGTGGTCTTCCTTCGGCCCCGTGTTCGGTTCGTGCGGCCCGATGGTGTGGCCGCCGTGGGCGCCCCGAAGGGTTCGGCCCTGATTGTGTTCGGAGCTCGGACACGGGTAGGGCGCTGGCCGCTCCACTCCTATGCAGACTGGACGGCTTCGAACTGGGTTCGGCTGGCTGGCCTGGATGCCATGGCCGGAGCGCTGGCTGGGCGGTACCGATGACGGGGCGTCCACCGGTGCCGGTTTCGCTTCTCACGGTCGATAACGTGGAACGGCTCCTGTTCATACTCGGAACGGGGAAGGAACACGCGAAGACATCGGACCAGATCCAGCGGGCGCTCGGCCTGGGCAAGCAACGCACGAACGAAGCCACGCGGGCCCTGGTGGCCTATGCCGTGCACGTTCACCACCATCTAATCCTGTCCGGCCCGTCTGGGTTCTGGAAGGCCGGGAACCGGCTGGAAGTGCTCGAAGCCATCCGAAACCTGGAAGCGCGCCGGCTCGGCTTGACGCGTCGGATCGATTCTCTCGAAGCGGCCTGGATTATCCGGACCGGGGAGGACTTGCGATGAATGGACGCGTTCCCGCTCCACTGGCGAAGATTCAGATACCGGACTGGGGTTCGACCTGGCCGGTGGTGGAGATTGATGGAGACCGGTGGGTGGTGGAGTGTTTCGGGCGTCGCCGGGAGCTGGCCACGTCCCAGGTGAATCTCCTGCATTTCTTCCCCACCAGGAACGGGATCTCGGCCACGAAGGGGGAGCGCTTCACGGAGGCCGAACCGGTGGCCGAAGACGTGAAAGGGGAAGCCTATCGGGAGTGGGCCCGGCGTCGGATGAAACAGATCCAACGGTGCCGGGCCATGGGGTGGAAGGTGACTGGGTGGAAGCTCCCGGAGCTGAAACCGGCCACCGACGACAAGCCACGGCGACCAGACCGAACGTGGTTCGATTACAGCTGGCAACGCGAATATCACCCGGATGGATTGTTTCCCGGTGCCTACCCGGTCGACTGGTCGGTGGTGGAGCTCGGACGGGGCGCCGTGTTCGGGCCGTCTGGTTCCGAAGCCATGCTCCGGCTGAAAGCCAAACATGCGACGCCGAATCCGAAGCACCAGACCTGGAAGTATCTCCAGCGTGGACCGGAGCCGGAGCCGACCATCCACCCCGGTGGAGACTTCCACCACGGGCCCAGGACGGGCCGCTCCTGGCTTCCACGGAATGCCATGGGCTGGGACAACGATTCGATACCGGACGGCCCTGGGCGACCTGTGGCGGACGGCATCGCCCCGTTCTGGTACCAGGCCGAAGCGGTGGAAGCCGTGGCCACCGTGGGCCATGGTGTGGTCGAAGCTCCCTGTGGAGCGGGGAAGACCGGAATCGGCACGTTCCTGGCCGCTCGGATTCCAGGGCGCGTTCTGGTTCTGTGCCACACGCTGGAACTGGTCCGGCAGTGGGTGGACCGTCTTTCGACCTGGCTCCCCGGTGTTTCCGTGGGCCAGCTCGGAGGCGGGAAGAAACCGAAGGGGGAACCAGACGTGGTGGTGGCGTCCCTTGCCACGCTGGCCCGGTGGAAGTGGGACGCGCTCGAAGACTTCGGGGCGCCGTTCGACCTGTTGATCTGCGACGAATGCCACCACGTCCCGGCCCAGACCTGGATTCGGGTGGTCTGCGCGCTCCCGTGTCGGTGGCGTATGGGACTCACGGCCACACCAGAACGGAAGGACGGGCTTCACACGTGGATGCACCTGGCCCTGGGCCGGACGGTCTATCGAATCGACCAGTCCACCCTGGACGCGGCCGGCCGAACCATGGCCCCCGAAATCCATGTGATACGCACGTACCACGAACCAGAAGTCTTCGACGTCCCAGCTCACACCATGCGGGGGATTCTCGAAGACGAAGAACGGAACGGACTGATTCAGGGCGCGGTCTCTCGACTGGCCCAGGACGGCCGGACGATTCTGGTCCTGACTGGACTGGTCGACCATGCGAAGTTCCTGGCCGGAGCGCTCGACGGGGAGGCCCTGGTGGGAGAAGTCACGGCCAAACGACGGGAAGCGGTCCTGGCCCGTGTTCGGTCTGGGGATCTCCGGGTGGTGGTCGCCACCCAGCTGGCCGACGAAGGGCTGGATCTGCCGATGGTGGACGCCGTGGTTCTGGCCGCTCCCAGCTCTCACAAACCGGCCACGCGTCAACGGGTCGGACGTGCCTGTAGGGCGCTCGAAGGGAAGCGGACACCGGTGGTGGTGGACGTGGTGGATGATGGGGACTGGGCCCTTCGGAAGTGGAGCGCTCGAAAGTCCCTGTACCGGTCGCTGGGGTGGCCCATTCGGAGGTGGAAGTGACCGTCTGGAAGTGTTCACCGTCGAAGGAATCCACGCGTCGGAAGTTCCGCGCGCCCCGGCCAGTCCAGGCCAGTGGGTATTCCCGATTCGGGGAGCTGGGCGGGAGAATGAAACGCCACCGGAACGGCCTGTTCCACCTGGCCGATGCCTGGGCCATGGATCACGGGCCACCGTGGGACCGAATCGCCCAGTCTTCGTTCTGGGAAGACCGTACGGACTGCGGACGCCAGAAGGCGAGGGCGCCCTCGCTCGAAGAGTACGACAACCAGTCGAACACGTGGGTGGCCAGATGGAACGCCGCTCGACTGTGGAACGGCGCCGTTCAGGGCGCGTATCGGAGAAGATTATGAGATTCGCTATCGTGGACACGGAAACGACGGGACTGGACCCGGAGCGCTCGGCCATTCTCGAAATTTGCATCGTGGTGGTCGAAGGTGGCCAGCGGGTGGACCGGTTTTACAGCCGAATCAAGCCGACCGAACGGGACCTGGAGCTGGCCCAGCGTAGGGCGCTCGAGGTCAACGGCTACGCGGCCCGGCCCTTCGACTGGGAAGACGCGCCACACTTCGAATCGGTGGCGGAGAAGATCGCGGCCACGCTGGATGGATGCACGCCGGTGGGTCACAACGTGGCGTTTGACCTGGCCATGTTGCGGGCGAACTATCGCCGCCACGGGTTCCCAGGTCGCGTACCGTACCCGGCCGTGGACACGTTGACCCTGGTGGCCGAACACCTGTTTCCGCTCGGACTTCGTTCGGCTTCTCTCGGGAACGTTCGGGCGTTCCTGGGCTGGAGCTCCATCGGGGCACATACGGCCGTTCAGGACGTGGAAGACACGCTGGCCTTGTTCCGGCTCCTGTGGCGGGCCACCTGGTGGACCCGGGCGCGGATTCGGGTGGCCCGGTGGTTCGGGTGGCGGGTGGCGGTATGATTCCGATTCTTCGCCATCGTTCCGAGCTCACCGGGTCGGAAGTCTGGGAAGGTGACGCGCGACAAGTGGCCGCCCAGCTCGAAGACGACGTGGCATCGCTGGCCATCTTCGACGGTCCCTATGCGATGAATAAGGCCGAGTGGGACCGGCTCCGGGTGGCAGACCTGGCCGAATGGTACCGGCCTTTTCTGGAAGATGCGGACCGGCTCCTGGGCGCGTCGGCTTCTCTTTACTTCTGGAACACGGCCGAAGGCTGGGCGGCCGTTCACCCGCTGCTATTGTCGATGGGTTGGACGTTCCGAACCCTGATTGTGTGGAGCAAAGTGGGAGCAAATCCGGCACGGTTGACGGCATCGAAGTCTACGAAGTGGCCCACGACTTCGGAGTTTTGTGGATTCTATGGCCGTGGCTCGCCTTTCCATCAGAACCCGAAGGGAGCCGACAACGTCTGGAGATTTGACCCTTCCAACGGGATGCGCTCCTGGGAGCGATTGTGGTCAGGAAACATGATTTCGCGCCCAGGTAAAGTAGGCGGATATTATGAAAACCCTGAACCGTTGCATCCATGCCAGAAGCCGATTCTGTTTTCGGAGCGTATGATCAGGGCGTCCAGTCGCCCAGGGGATACCGTCTGGGCGCCTTTCGGTGGAACAATACGGGAAGCCGTGGCAGCCGAACAGATCGCCCGCTCGAATCCAGAAGAGGCCCGGCGTGTGATTACGGCCGAGCTGAACCAGGACGGCCCAGACTATCTGGGCCCGTCCATTCGCCAGCTACGGGGGCTGGGTACGCGGCGGGTGGACCCTCGCCAGGGCCAGCTCTTCGGGAGTACGTGATGCCAGGTCGAAAGTCTGAACCACGGTGGTCACCATTCAGGATTGAAAACGATTTTCGGGACTGGTTCGCGGGCCAGATGGACCACTTCGGGATTCAGGTCTTCTATGAACCCAGCTATCGGCCGTCTTCGTTAGAGACCGGGAACACCATCACCAGGCGACGCTCGGACATCGCTCTTCTGGTTCCGAAGTGGTACAACAGCCTGGAGCGGGACCTGTTCCTGGTGGTGGAGATCAAAGCCGGAGACAATGCCCGGCACCTTCGGAAAGCTCACCGCCAGATTCGTGGGGCCATGTTCGGCCACGACTGGCGATGCAACGGGGAGCCGATCCAGGTGGGGAGCCGGCCGTGGCGCGGTCTGGTTCTGACACCGGGCCAGCTCCACCGGCCACACTTCCCGAAGGCGATAGCGCCGGATGGCGACACGGGGCCACGGCCCGCGGCTATGTGGGAGGTCTTGGATCGCCAGCTCACCGAAGACGGGGCGTCGTATCTGTGGCAGGACGAATATCGGCCGTCTGACTGGTGGTTCTGGGCGCACAATGGCCAGGCCAGCATGGAGAAGATCCGAATCGGTGGCCGGTCGGAAGGATTCCGTCGGGAGCGCTCCCCGTTGGATCCCCACTGGCGATGGTGCTAAGCTGGGCGCGGACACTCCATGTCCTGTCCTGTCCAGGGTCTTCGGACCCGCTCCACCGGCCGTACACCGGTGGGGTTCGGACGGGGCTGGGCGTCTTACTACAGGAGAAGAACATGGATTCAGATACCCGCGTGGGCGGGGATGGTGAGGTACGTTCCGAAGTGGCTCCGGTCTGGCCGGTGGTCCTGTTTCGGGGCGCACGAGACAACGAACCGAAGCCACGGGAGTGGACGGGGGACGTGATGGTTCGGGCGCTGGCCGTCCACCGGACTTGGACGGGCGAGAAGCTCCACGCCCCGGCCTGGTCTCCGGTCGTGATGGTGGAGGGCGCCGTTCGACGGGCGAAGAAGAACGTGGCCGCGGTCTCCATGTTGGTTCTGGACTGCGACGCGGGGGAACCGTTGGAGACGCTGGAAGCGCTCGGGAGTCGGTTCTATCGGCTCGGCCATACGTCCTGGAGCCACACCACCGGCCACCCGAAGGCCCGTCTGGTGTTCCCGTTCCGGCCGGGCCGATGGTGTCCCGTGGCCGAATGGGGAGCCGTCTGGGGCGCTGCGGCCCGCTGGGCGGCCGAACACGGGGTAACGGTCGACTCGGCAGCCAAGGACCCTTCACGGCTCTATTTCGGCCCGTATACGTCCTCGGACATCGTGGCGAAGGAAGAGGCCGTGGCCTGGGCGTATGGCCCTGTCACGAACCCGTGGACCGAAGACAAGCCACGGCCCGAAGGGTACCTGGACTGGGGCTGGCTTGTTTCGAGCTACCCGGAGCCGGAGACAGACCTGGACGACTGGAAGGTGGTCAAGTCGGAAGCCGGGAGCCGGTTCGATTCGAACGAACGCCACGACAAACGCCGAAGGGCGTTCGGGGCTGGGATGGTTCGGCATCGTGCGGAGAAGCTGGCCACGACCGGGCAGGGGGGCAGGAACGGCCAGCTATTCGCCGGGGCGCGTCTGGTGGGCCAGCTCGAACGGGCCGGGGCCATTCGAGCGGAAGACGCCCTGGCCGAGCTCGGGAGCGCTGCGGAAACGGCCGGCCTGTCTCGAGGGGAGATCCAGCGAACACTCCGGAGCGGCTACGCCGCGGGCCAGGCCGATGGGGCCTATGACATCGACGGGGAGATGGGACAATGAGAAGCGATGGAACACTACAGGCACCACCGGCCGAACGTGAAGTGGCCGAGACACCAGACCGGGACAAGCGGGCCGAAGAGATCCGGAAGGTGGTGGCCGGCCTGGAACAGAAGTTCGACCGGAACGGGAACCCAGCCGGGCCGAAGCGGTCCCTGGTGAACCTGGACAACATCATAAAAGATGATCCGTTCTTCTGCCGAAAGCTCCGGTACAACGGTCTATCCGAGCGGGTGGAATACGACGGGGAACGGTTGACCGATCAGCATACCTACCGGGTCCAGATGGCCATCGGCCGGACGTACCACCTGGAGTACTCGGAAGCCGCGGTATCGGCCGCCATCGCTGAGACGGCTATGCAGCGGACATACCACCCGGTCCACCGGTACCTGTCCCGGCTCCGGTGGGATGGTGTGGAACGCATCGACCGGTACCTGGTGGACTACATCGGGGCGAAGGACTCCGAGCTCCACCGGGCCATCTCTCGACGGTGGTTCGTGTCCTGTGTGGCGCGGGCCATGGGCCGTGGTCGGGAGCCGGTGAAGGTGGACACGGTTCTGATTCTGGCCGGGCCCCAGGGCGCCCGGAAATCCACCTCGTTCCGGAAGCTGGCCGGGGCCGACTGGTTTTCAGACACGGCCCTGGACCTTCGGAATAAGGATTCGTTCCAGACAATCCGGGGCGTGTGGCTCTATGAGCTGGCCGAGCTGGCCGCGACACGGCCACGGGATGCGGAGACGGTGAAGGCTTTTCTATCGGCCGAGACGGACCGGTATCGGCCACCGTACGCGCGGAACACGGTGGACTCACATCGCCAGGTGGTCTTCGTCGGTACCACGAACGAAGCGTCGTTCCTTTCGGACCCGACGGGGGCCCGTCGGTTCTGGCCCGTGTCTGTCGGGGCCATCGACCTGGAAGCCATCGAACGGGACCGGAACATGTTGTGGGCGGAAGCCGTCCACGCGTGGAAGGCCGGAGAGCCCTGGTGGCTCACACCGGAACAGGACGCGGAGCTCCGGGACGCCCAGGAGCAGTACCGGAACGAGGACCCGTGGCAAGCGGCCCTGGAGCAGTGGCTCGAAAACACCACCCACGAACGCCGGGCGAAGACCGGTCTACGGATCGCGGACATTCTGGTCGATTGTCTGGAGATGGACACGGACAAACACGGCAAACACCACGAGATGCGGCTGGGTGGTGTGCTCCAGTCGATGGGGTGGACGAAGCGCCAGAAGTCGACACGGGGCGTTCGGGCGTGGACGTGGTTCCCGCCTGGGTAGGCTGTGCAGGCTGTGCATGTGGCGGTGCAGGCTAAACGCCGTAACCATGGTCTATTGCACAACCTGCACAACCTTCACAACCAAGTAGAGAAGACTATAGGAACGGAATGTATAGAGTCTAAAGTTTTGCCAAGCAGCTATGCAGGCTGTGCAGATGGCACCAGAAGCCCCACCAATAGCAACGAAACAGGCTGTGCAGGTGGGCGATGAAACGGCCTAAATGACTTAGCCTCACGGGAGACACGAGATGCACACGGGAACGGCGAAGAGCGCCACACGAACCACGTTCACGGCCACCCACGCGGCCACGCTCGCCATCTTGGGCGCGGTCCTGGGCGCGGCCATCGGGTACCGCGTCGGACTCCACCACGGACTCGAGGACGGGTGGTGGCAGTGTGCGTCCGAGCTCGGGGCCGTGGGATGACGACCGCGAAAAGCCGCACCAGCACGGCATTTTCGACGGAATCGTCGAGAATGCTCATGGATAGGGCGTTGTCACCCCCTCCCCCCTAAGCCGCGTGGGTCATGTGCTT
>Ga0194029_1000031_pt1 | contig 21516 bp, 23 predicted proteins | sample IW18Oct16_MG_FD_140360 | JGI IMG/M metagenome (GOLD analysis project Ga0194029, IMG submission 140360) | Freshwater microbial communities from the Broadkill River, Lewes, Delaware, United States - IW18Oct16_MG | ecosystem: Environmental > Aquatic > Freshwater > River | place: USA: Delaware... | reverse complement strand
CATCATTGCCTCCTCCTTGCTCAAACTTAGTTTTTTCTAATAGAAACTCCTTTAGGTTTAACGCGTTATCCGCCTGCCTATCCTGAATCAACGACTCAGTGTTGGCCGTATCTGATAGTAGCTTTTGATACGCACGTTGACTCTCAGCTAGCTTTTGCGAGTTCTCAAACGACTTTTGCGCCGCTTCCTGTCGTTGCTTGGCTGCCGCTGCGCTAGCGTTGGCCTGTTGTTGGCTAAACTTAAAGAACGCATTGGTCACCTCTGGGTCTTTGGCCATCTTTACGGCGGCAGCCCGGTCCTTAAATTGCCCCGGATAAAACTGCATCAATAAGTCGGCTACGCCTTCGCTGCGCTGCTTCTCGGCTCTGGCTTCCTCCTGCTTAACCGTGTAGGCATTAACAGCGGCCCCCAACCCAGCCCCAAAGTCAGCTAACCCTTTGGACATTATTTGACCCGACTGGTTATAGTGGTCTACTCGCGGTATAAAATGTTGATCTGCTCCTTGTATCTGTGCCATGATTATATACTTCCGTTGATGCCTGGTGTTCTAAATAGATCGAAAATACCATTGAGTCCGCCATTGTTCAGAAAACCACCAATACCCGACAGGCTGCCGCTATTGTAACCGGCTTGGTTATTGGCGTTAGCATTAGCTATGTTAGCACCCGTGTTATAAATGCCGCTCGCCGTAGCGAATACGTCATTGGCGGAGTTAGCTCGCTGTGACTGTAGTTGATTGAATTGTGTAGACTGGTTGAGCATACCAGCGTTGGTATTGTTGATGGACTGACGACCCAGAACCCCTTGGAAGGGATCGATCATGGTTGCCAATCGATTCTGGATGCTCTGCTGGTTACCTTGGCTAAGGTGATTGCGTAGGTTGATCTGTCGGCTACGTGTGGAGTTGAGTGCATTCTCCATGTTACCTAGTCGTTGGTCAGCAAATGCGAGGTTCTGTTTGCGAGCGGCTTCCGTGTTCAGGATCTCATTGCCAATACTGGACCCGGAACGTAACATGCCCCGGTCACTGTCACCCTGTCGGCTATATTGCTGAACGTCCCTGAGCTGTTCGTTGGATAGTCTACCACCTCTGGCTACATCATCCAATGCTGTTTGCCGTAGATCGTGTAACTGGTGGACTCCTGGTGCTTCTAGGCCGTCAGCGTAGTTGCGGTGCCACATATCCTGCCGCGCCATCTCCTCTTGCTGTTCCATCGCTCCAAAGAGTCCTTCGTTTTCAGCCTCAATGGATGAACGCACACGACCGGCGTTGGCTTCCACATCGGCCAGGTCGGCTTCACGGGCTGAACGATTGGAGTCCTGAGCAATTTGATTCAGTATCGGTGTACTCTCCCGTAGCATATCGAACAACCCACGTTGGTCCTCCGAACCAAACTGTAAGCGTTCCTGTGTTGCCAGGTTGTTATCGACTAGACCGGGCATCATCTGGCGGTCCATCTCGGCTAGCTTGGGGCCATACTCCAAGTGGGTGTCGTAAGCTCCTCTAAGAGCCTCACGCTGTGCCTCCGGGCTAGATGCATCCCTAGCTATGTCGTTGGCCTTGTCTTGGGCTTTCTTTTGATTGATTGCACCGTAAACGGTTGCTCCTGCTCCTATGAAGGGTAATGCTGGGCCTAAAAATGGCATGTTATATGTGGGTTAGTTGTTTAACAAAAAGGGTTCCGTCATCCGTGAATGGTTTGACATATCCAAGGCGATCCATGACCGGCATAAATGGACTGCGGTTAGGGACAATTGTTTGATAGTAATGAAACCCCGCATCCTGAAGAATCTTGTCGGCTGCATTTAAACCGCGAACACTGGAAAGTGCTTGGCCGCTATCCTGATCAAACCACCAATGCACCATAGGAATACTACCTATTGATGAAGCACCAATAATCCTGCCATCCCTGTAGAGGGTGTGGGTCGGTGCCAATAACACCTCTCCATTCTTGGCCAACCGGCTTTCGATTTCCTGTGCCTGATCCAGCTTGGTTATGGGTTCGAGTGTGGTCATTATATCTCTTCGATCATCATAAAAGTGTTTCCAGCATTACTACCCGCTACAGTGACCGTACTGGTGGAACCGGCGTTGATTTGACGGACTTCCATTTCAAGAAAAGTAGGAGCATTAACCGACTGAACCGAAACACCACTAACGTCACCATAATAGAAAGCTTCTTCCAATACGGCATTTGTGTCATCGGTGACGCTCGCCACCTGTGCTCTATCTCCCGTCCCGGTAACCTCTACCCAATCACCCACCGTTAGCTCGGGGTTAAAGTTGGTTCCGCTTCCCGTAAGTGCAGTACCAACAGACGTTACCGTTCCAGCTACGGTAGATGTTGTTGGGGTTGGTGCTGGTAGTCTTATAATACCGGTCCAAAATAGTGTAGAATTTCCACCTGACGGAATATACTGTTCAACCTGGGTTTGGTTGTAGTTCTTTAACCGCATCCGGTAAATACTGGTGTGAAGGGACGCAATATTACACGCTAGTGTTACGCGATAAAACCCTCCCCTAGCTCTAGTGGCACCCGACAGAACCGTTTCATAACTAGCACCGCCCGTAAGTGTGTAAGTGGAAGCCAGTTCTCTATGTAACGCCAACTGATAACGTAGCGAATCCTTGTCAGTAGACCTCCCATCGGTAATCGCTTGCCTACCCGCATTAATGGTAGAGGAATGTTCACCGTTGATATAAACGCTGCCCTGGTAATTCGAGGTAATCTCAACATCACGATCCCCAGAGCCATCGTTATCAAATAACACACCCTCAAAAATAGCTGAACCCGCTACGGCAGAATCCAAAACAAAGGCCCGGTTGTAATCTCCAAATCCACCACCAAGAACCGTTAGATTGGAAGCCTCTGCCCCCCATTCAAAGAATGTCCCCGTTCCATCTCCGTCAAATAAAGCCTTACAGTTAATTAGAGTTGCGCCTCTCAAGAGTTCGTTCCCAGCCGGAACAATCCTGGCAGCTTCTCCACTTCCGTCCTTAACAGGCCACCATTCACAGTTGATCCAACTAACCACACGACCCTGCTTGTAGTAGGTATCACCCGCAAAGAAACACTCAGTAAAGGTTAGGTTACTTACGTCACCGTTCATCAACGGGTATGGTTCGGAAGCGGGGTCTTCTCCAATCTCAATAGCCTTTGAGCCAGTCAGCCAAGAGCACTTTTCAAAACGTGTAAACTTACAATTCTGTAAATCTACTACGGCTGACGTAACGGTTTCATCGTCCTGAAATATTATATTGCTAAACGTCAGGTGAGTAGTACTGGTCGGCACTGGTTCAGGCCAATAAGCCACAGCCCCCGATACCGTTGTTGAAGCCGTTGCAGCTAACTCTATTTCACCGGCACTCGTCACACTACTAACCGTTGTCACTAGGTCAGCCGCCGCTGCGCCAGCACCAGCCACACGAATAACCTCGCCAACCTCTGCCGTTCCTAATCCATTGGATGGCGATGTGAGGGTGCTGTCAGAAGCTGTAATAGCCGCATCCGTGATATAGTTACCATCGGGTTCCCCTTTTGAATAACTCGTAACGTTAATCATACTGGGCGCAGCATCCGCTTTGTTGATTAACCCGATATCCTCGATGATAACATCCTTGATGCTGGTGAGTTCAAAAATACCGGTTGTGTTAGCCTTGGACGCAACAAGACAGCATCCAGGTAGGTTTTCAAAGATAGAATCATTATTAGTTGCGTGGTTACCGCTAAACCGAATACCACAAAACCTTCTGTAACCACTAGAGTCGGAATCCTTGTGATGGCGATACTTAACCTCCAGGGCTGATGACAACCCGAATTGACCACTAGGGATCTCAATCTTTCCACCATCACGCAAAATCAAATAGTTTATAACGGTTTGAATGGCGGCAGAGTTATCCGTGAATGTATCATCGGTATTGTCGTCTGAGGTAGCATTCTCATCGTAATCCCCTTTAGCTCCAGCCCAGGTAATGTTGATAGGTGAACTAAAGGATCTTTTGTATCGAGCACCGTTTCCATCCATAATACAGGTAAATCCGTCGTCGGCTGTGGTAGTATCCGAACTGTCATAATACAGTGATGGCCCAAAATCGTCATCGGCTTCAGTGTAGTAACCCTTCACTTTTATCTCATCCCCGTCGATAAAGGTGTCAGTGGATGCCCGGAGAGCTGCCACATTAGCAAACCCGCCAGTTAGGGAAACAGACAATTCCCTGTCGGTTACCGCCCCTTCATCCAGTCGATACGTTCCACCACCCACTCGGTTGATTTTTGCGTTGGTGATATCCTCGGTGCTGGTGAGGGTGTAATCCGGTGTTCTAGTTATATTTCCTGATGCCATTATACTTTGCTTCCTTGTAAATTAGAGTTGGCCCTGGATGATAGGGCGATGTCCTTGATTTTTATTTCACCTTCCTTATTGACGATTCTCAACTGACAGTAGTTGCCGGTAGCGTTGAAGGTTTGCTCGTAGTTGTAGGTCTGATACTTGCCTAGATTAAAGTCACCATACGCGCTCTGAAGATTAACACCCGTAGCACTATCAGATGGAACTACCGTATAGTCCTTGCGATAAGGATTATTAAAGTCGTTGTTAGTATTACTGGGGTCCCAATCCGCTGTATCCCAAGTCATGTATTCTACACGATCGGTGGAGCTATTTTTTATGGAACCAACGTCTATAGCTTCATTCCTACCATCCGTGTAAGCGTCGAAAGATGTATCAGCATCCCGCCTGGCTATATTGCAATGTAACCGTCTGAACTGCTGGGTAGTGCCCTTGTCAGCGGTATAGCCGCGTGTCCATAGGGTGACGTAGGGTTGGCCATCAACACTGGACCCACTACTTCTTCCCCTGGTGCCGTCGGTGAATCCATAACCGGTCATACGTAGGTTGCCGGAAAACTTACTGAGCGTTAGTAGCCGCTGATCACCATACCAATCCATGACAACCGGGAGTCCAACCATGTCCATCATAGCATCCTTATCAATAGACACCCATGCTTCGTTGATGGTATCATAGACAGCTACGTAGTTTAACCCGGATAAGGTAATACCAAAGAACTCAGCGTCATCCCGATAAATATTATCACCCTGAAAAAACAGATAGTAGTAGCCATCGTAATAAGCCGCTGCCCAGTCGTTGTTATTTGTTAAACCCAACTCCTCCATTGCCGGTCTAATGGGCCAGGATACCGGTTCGCCGGATATCTCCATACGCTCCTCGTCCACCTGTGAAATATCCCACACGTCACCAGACTGATCACAGAACCAAACGCGGTTACCAACATTAACGATGGTATCCGGTGAGCCACAACCCACTCGGGTGCTGATCTGTCGTAAGCGCATATTGGTTGCTACGTTACCGTAAAGGTTGTCCAGTGCGTAAATGCTGTCGTTAGTGAATATGAGTAATGCATACTTTCCAAAGGGGAAGACAGCTACGATACCATCAGAGTGTTGACCAGTGTTGATGCGAACCTCGTTGTCGAGTAGATAATAACGGTCCGGGTTGCCAATGTCTGAAAAGTAAAGAGAGTCATCCACCCAAACCCACATGCGATTCTGAAAGAACACACCACGCTTGGCATTGGGAAGGGGTAAAGTATAAGTGCCGTCCAAGTCAGATGTCAACTCGGCCCAGGTTCCCCGGCTGGCAGTATAGTCAAGAACCGTTTGACCGGTGCCCCGGAACAGAAACAGCCTATCGAATGCTTGTTCCAGGTAAGCCGTGTCATCCACGCCACCCGGTATGGTGACCTCAAAGGGTCGGTTATGTTCCCTGGCAAACCAAGCGGAGGTGGCGGTAATGACCACAAAATACTCATGGCTATTAGGGTCACTGAATCGACCGGTGGTAATCGGTGTTTGTCCAGCGTTAGTAATCACACTACGAGCCATGTCAAACAGGTCGCTCCAAGTCTCATGACTGGTTTCGAGCTTACACCATACAAAGGTTTCAGCGGCTACGGATTGACCACTAGCTACAAACTGGGTTTCGACCGGGATTACTCCACCGGATTCCTCACCGGTTACCTTTAATACAAGGCCAGAATCAAAACGCAGATATTCATACCCATCATCGTAAGGCGTTCCAGATGTAGCACCGCTATCCACCGTTACATCAGCATCCAAACCATCGTTGTTCCATGTCCCCGTCAAAGCACCGTTGGAATACTCCAAGTCGTAAGGCCAGTTGTCGGGATAGAAGCCGTTGATAAATGGGTTACCGGGTCGGGTAACGATCTCTTTGGTTCGCATACGCACGTTCTCAGCACGACTCAGAACACCCTCAGGCAGTTTATCGGGAGCCGTGCGAGCATCAATACCCACAAAGCCGTTATCACCCACCCTGGCAAAGTTGGATTCCGTTTGACCGTATGATGAAAAAAGGCTCATTGCAGATCGTCGATCTTCTGTTCCATGCGGGTTAGTTGCTCCTTAATATCCCGTTCGTCCTGCTCCAAGGCTTGGATCTCGGCTTGGTGAACCGCTATTGAAGTCGTATGCGCGGTTAATATGCTACCTATGTTTTCGTTAAACCCCTGTAGTTGAACGATGTCTTCAGCGTTGTCTTTTACATCCTCACGCATTGTAACTACAATTACTATTACGGTTATAATGGGAAACACCATTGCCCCTATGTTGCCCCAAGTTATTGTTTTTTCAATTTTCACATTATCGTCTCCTGCCTTAATGCCTCTTTGAAGCGAGAAAAGTTTCTGGTGTTTCCAGCCTAGCACCCTTCCATGAATTATAATTTGCAGTGGCTAATGCCAAATTGCCCACAGCATGTTCCCCACCTGCGGCTAGGGGTATGATATGATCTATCTCGAACATTACTTTCTGGTGCACCTTGTTTAAAATATCACGAAAGTTGTAGAGTTGTTTAACCAATTGCTTGTCTTCTTTAGACCACAGGGAATAGCTGTTATCTTCCTTCCATCTCCTTGCTCGATTCCCGGCACGAACCCTTCCGGGGTTTTCCTTTTTCCATGCCTTATTCCTTTCAAGTTCAGTCTCGCGATTATTCCAGTAGTAATTACGCTGATTGGCTGCAATCTTCTCGCGATTTGCAGCTCGATATTTTCTAAAATATGCTCGCTTTTCTTGTAGTGTTTTCATATTTTAACGTCTTCGAGATGGTAACGCGAAAAATCCGACCACCATAAAAATTAATTCCAATCCCGCTACGACTATATGACCACCGGTTACCGTGTAGGGCTTCTCAATTCCACCCCCAAAAATGCTGGTGATCCACCCAGACGAATGGCCCCCCAGGGTAATAATGGTCGTTTCGGGGAAAATCGTGAACCAAACAAATACAAAACAATAAGTTGCCGTGAGCATCCAGAAAACCCAACGCCTTGTTGTCTTCGATTGCCGGTCCTTCGTAATAGCTATCTGTGATTTGGCCCATGTGTTTAAAATCTTTTCCTCCCGCGCAGCTTCCATTTGCTGCTTCTCTATCTTTCCCTGCACCCATGTGTTTAAGAGTTTGAGACAAGCTCCCGCCGCCGTAGCACCTACGGGTCCACTGAATAGATTTATGAGAATGTCTATCACCGGGGCGTATCTCCAGTATTAAACAATCCAGCCGGGTGCGGCCCACCGCTTAGTCATCATAGCCTTAAGTATTGCGGAGTCGGTCATATTTATTGTATGTCGGTAAAGCTTTGATTTGCATAGGTATTGGTCTGATTAATTGTGGCCAATACATCCCAGTTAGATCCATCATTAGACCCCTCAACGACAAACTGTTTTATGATCCAACCAAAACCAAAATCAGGACCAGGATCTACCGTGATAGACCTAACGGCATAGGCTCCTGTCATCTGCACGTAGATGTTACGATGATCACCGCTAGCATATGGAAACGAGTCCCAATAGGTCCCAGCGTTGCCATCAAACACCTTGTGGTCTTCATTGGTTCCGCTATTGGCTAAAGCCGTAGAATAGTAGGTGGCGAATACATTGGTTCCCGTATTATCGTTAGACTCATATCCATAGATCTCACTAAGCCCCCATCGAGCATCACCGTTATAATTGTCATCAGTTGCCCGAAAACGATAATAGCTGTATTCCGTGGCACCCGCTTCAATTATTGGCGTAGGCTTGCTCAGCCCTAGTCGGTTGCCTAACCGACCTACCGTAGATGATATTAAACCCGCTGGTCCCATGCGACTAATTACTTGGCGATTAGCAACACTGTTCCGCTGGTTAGCGTGATAGAACTACCGCTAATAGGGTAGTAGCCTACGGCCTGAAGCATGGAATCAGCGTTGGCCCATCCCTCATGGATTGAATCAAAACCAGACACATCAGCTATCACTGCATCAGTAAGCACTTGTATGCCCTGAAAGTCATAGGTGGTAGCGTCGGTAGTGTCTAGGTATTTTGAACCCGAAGCGGCGAAGGCTGCGTTGGCCGAGAAGGACTCAATAGTCCTATCACTGTTGTCTGAGATTTGGTCTTTTGCTGGCATAATATAATGTGGTTATGAAATGTTTTAACCGCCCGATCTTACTCTAACGTGCGGTCGTAGTTGTTGGTTCTTTTGTCGCTCCCATTTATCCAGTTCGGCCATAAGAGCGGCTGTGGCTTTGCTTTCCAAAATACGGCTCTTTTCACCTTGGCCTTCCGCTTCACGTAGTTGGGCCAGGGCTGAGAGTTTAGTGTATTCAAAAAGAAATGCCGGGATGTAACGACGATCCCACCAAGCGGTTTCGGTGAGCGCGTTATTAAGGTTACTACCCGCTACGGAACGATAGTAATCACCGGTAGTAGAGTCATACGACATGCCATCCAATTCATAGGTGGTAGTCGCGGAGTATCTGGTGCCATCGAAGGGATAGAAACGATCGCGGTAAGTAAAGTATAGCGTGGCGGTTGTGGCCAGGTTGTCGTCAATGATATTGAATCCACCGGCGTCCACGCTAAAAGTATAGAAAGTAGGATTACGGTCAACACGTGGATCAGTGCTACTGATAAAGAACAGATCGTAGTTGGCGTAGTTGTCGATATTAGCATAGGTGTCACTACCAACCCGCATCAACTTGGGCCAGGGATAGTATTCCCAGATAGTCCTCAGAGCGGTGTTAATGTAGTCACGAATAGCTAAAGCGTCATCGGCCAGCAATCGGTTAGGATCAATCCCGGCTGCTCGGGAAATAGCGTAAAGCAATTCCTTGTAGGTCCGAGTGGGATACTGTGGAGTGGTCGCTGTGACCGTAGCTGGTGATCCTGAGTAGGTAGGCATCTTAGGTTACAGTTAAAGCAGATGGATTAGTGAAATTGTATCCGGCTAATTGCTTCCAAACGTAGTAACTTCCCGTGTCCAACATGAACGTCACTTGTCCACTAGCATTGGATGTTCCACTGGCTACGCGATTAGTTCCGGCTGAATCAGTGGTTACCCAGACTTCCGCACCGTCTAGTGGGTCACTGCCGTCATCAATAGTGATGGTTACGGTTTCAGCCCCAATACCAGTGCCGGTTAAACCCTTATTATCAATAGCCGTCTCGCAGGCTGTGGTTACTGTTGCGCTGTCCAGACCGGAAGCACCTTGAGCAAGCTTGGCTACCGAACCGGCTGACGCTGATGTTTCACCTGTATCGGTTTGTAGGAGTTCCAGTAATGCTGCTGACGTATAGCCACCCACCGTTACATTGCCGGGGGATAGTCCGTTGGTTACGTCCGTGACGGTTGGAATAATTGCACCGGTATGTGTGGTTGCTGTTAGGGTAACGGTGTCCGATCCGGCATCGAAGGTTGAGAACCCGGTTGCCTTAAAGTCAGCCACACCAGCCACACTGGAACCAGCACACTGTTGGATATCTACCTGAAATAGATCAGTGGAGTATTTACTGTCGTAGTAGTTGGCGGTAACCACGGAAAACTCGCGCTCAACATGCAAATGGGTCGTGGGATCACTAATGCTAACCACCAAGTCCCCCAATGTCCCCGTGTCCGTAGCGTCCAAATGAATGCGGTAACAGCCGTCCCTGTCATAACTGATAGCAGTTGCACTGTTGCGAGCTGAGCGAGCACCACCGGCTTTTGACAGGTAGACGGTCATGGAACCGGCCAGGGCAATCTCGTTGGTTGCAGCATCACCGACATCCAGAAAGGGTCCGATATTGATGTAACGAGCTGTAGATTGTTTGAGTTCGATCATACCTTTGAAACGAATTGAAGTTTGTTGGTGCCCTCACTGACCACTTGGCAGGTCAATACCTCAGTGCCAGTAATGGTGTATTCTTGATTGAAGTTATTCCACGTGGGATCGACGCGGAAGATAATGGTATCACTACCGTTGTGAGGTTTAAATTTTAAGTAGGAACCGACCTGGTGTTCACTGATGTTATCAACGCCAGTAAAGTCGTAGTTGCTGTCCGACTCCCAGTTTTCGATGGTGGTCTGCCCCCAATAAATATCAGTGTTGCCGTTGGCCTCGTTAATCACCCGTTGGTGCCACTCAAAATCAAAGTCCTCAAAAGAGGGTAGTGGTAACGGGGTCGCGCCGTTAAGATTAACGAAAAATGAAAAGGTGTCAGTTGAAAGGTTGGTGGACGACCAGTCACGCAACTCAAAGCCATCACGACCCAAAGTGTTAGTGTACTGATCCTGCCAGAGACGAGAAATGGAACCGCCGGAACCATCGATAGTCATTTTATCTATGATGGTATTACTCTCACTATTCATTGAAGCGAAGTTTTTAAAGAAAGCTCCACCGTTATTTAGGTTTACGTCACCTAATGTGAAATTGATATTAGACCAATAATTGTAGTCCATGCCACCCGATAGCTTATACAAAGCCCAAGGCGTAGGATTCAGGTATATGACCGATCCACTGCCCTTACGTGGGTTAGTGATGGTCAGGTTGTTATAAAAGCTATTGTAGCACTCATACCACGGACCCAACGCTAGGTTACGGAAAGCGGTGATAGTGCAATCGGTAACACTCTGGAATGTGCCCTTCTGGTTAAAGATATGGATGCCCGCGAAACTGTTCTCAGCGGTTTCCAAATCAGCCAGGTCTTTCATTACACCACTAACCGATTGATCCAGGCAGTTGAATGTGCAGCCGCGAACGATAGTGTCCTGATAGAAGTTGTATAAGCCGAATGGACTGGTTAATTGACTCGCATTATCATCCCCATTCTTACTGTGGGTCGCAGACTCAATGCCGCTGTTACTAAAATCACTAAAGGTGCAGTTCTCGTATTCCGCATCGGCACTCATGCTCACAATGGAGCTGTTGGATGCACTGAACACGCAATTGGTCATGCGGTATTTTTCACAGCCCAAGCCGCCCCAGTAAGCTATCTCGCCCCTAATGTTCTTTGCACGAACATTGTCCAATAATACGTTACGAGTATTCCAAAAACCATACATGAGCTTTTGGCTGATGTCCCATTGGTTGCGCTTTTCGTCCAAGCTATACCAGCGTTTACCCGTGGATACCGGAGTGGCCGTCATGTCCACATCCACGTTCTTTAGCACCACATTTTCCACGTTGCTATTAGGATCAGAACACAACCAAAAGCCATAGCGTTTGATGTTGGCTACGTCGCTGTCGTTGGCTGGGTTCCCACCCGGCGAATGTAATACGGTTAGGTATTCCGTTCCGGGGCGATTGTGCCACAAGCGACAATTGATAAAGGTTGATGGAGCACCCCCACCGTCAACGTCACCACGTATGGTAATATTACTAGAGTCACCCGTTATAAGGGCACTGGAATAAGACTGACCGTTGACCACCTTGAGGTAAGTGCCATCAAAGGTAACAGCCGGGTCAGTTGGATAAATAGTATAGGTTCCCGCTGGAACGTATATCTCAGCATAGTCAGCCGCCTTAGCAGCAGCAATGGCCGCCCCGAACGCATTCCAGGAATTAGTGGCACCGGTATTGTCGGCACCGTGATCGGTAACAACGTTGATCGTGGTTACACTGGATCGGGTATCGGTGGTTACTTCACCGTATTGCCATTCCGTATAAACCGGGCTGGCACTATCCCTGACAACACTGTCGTAGTTAGTTATGTAACAGGCTCGATACTCATAAGTAGTGCCCTCAGTGAGTGTTACATCGGTATAGCGATTAGCTTCCCGAATGCCCACCCAAATGAAATTAGATTCGATGTCTTGAGCGTTACCCAGATTAGGAGTAGGAAAGCTACCACCGGATTTGCGCTGTAATATGCAAGGATTTTTCCAGTTAGCCGAATCGTCCACCCACTGGATATTGGCGTGCATCCAACCACTGTCCACTATCGTCATCGTGTGAACCGGGGATGGGCTGGGAACAACATCCCGAAGGACGATTCCGACCATGCTTAATGTGGGTGCTAACAGCATTAATGTTTTGTTACCAATACTTCCGGGTTATCTTGCTTGAACTTTTTGACGTTGGATTCATCCTGCCAAAAATACTTATCCTCTTCCTGCCAACGAAACCATTGGCGAGCATCATAGGATGCTGTGTGTTGACCCAAGCCCTCGACCATACCAGCTTTGCCCTGGTTCTCTTTGCCGAGTTCGCGGCGTTTCTTTAGGTAGTGGAACTTTTCCAGTTCCCTGCCCTCTCGCAGTTCCCAGTAAAGTCCTTCTAAGAACTTCTTTTGCTCTACCTCGGCTTTAACTTGGGGATCAACTTTTATTAACATATTAACGAAAGTAGTGAGGCTGACCCCGGATTGACAGGGCCAGCTCTCACAGAATGTGTTAGTTCAGGTTGAGAGACGCGCTTCCGATATCAATGATATCAAAATAAACGTCCAACTCACCTGCGGTAATGTCAGACAATGCACCTGTAGCGGCCTGCGTATTGAGACTCACCATCAAGTCATCTCCTGAAGATCCGAAAGACCCAGCCAGGGTTACGGGAGCACCACCGATAGCAGCGATCTCGACACCGGCAGTCTTTGCGTCCGTATCTGTCAGGAAGTTATCATCATCACCATCGGTTCCCACTGAATACGTTAGTGTTCCATCGGTAGCAAATGCCGTACTGACATCCGCTACACAACGGGCAACAACGAATTTAGATGGCAGATCACTGCCGGTGAATTCGATGGTAGCAACGTCACCGTCTGTAGAATTTGCGGAATCATTCACATCAGAAGCCTTGATTTTCACACCGTGTGTAAAAGCCGAGTTTTCAGGAAGGCGAACGAGCCGTGGAACTGTAATTGCAATATTAGCCATTTTTTAGTTCTTTCTATTAAGAGGTTGCAGAGAATTTACCAAGAGCCTGTGGGTGCTTCACACAAAGTGACAAAATCACTTCAGCGAAACCACGTGGTCCTGCGCCTTGGTCTTCCAGGTCCTTCATAACCGGGGCCTTCATGTAATAAAGGCTCAAGTAATCAGGGTCGATCAGGTAACCGCGAGCGGATGCCTGTGCCGTGAGAGTAGTATCACCAGTAACACGACCGTTAAAGAGCGTAGGAACCACAAAGATCCGTCCGTAATCGCCAACGTATTCGTCAACGCGGAAGGTAATGTTATGCTCCTTGGCATCTTGATTAACAGTGTAAGGGTTACCCGCTCCACCACCAACGCTGCGCTGCAAGTTAGTTACCGCTGAACGCAAGTTAGGACCAGCTACGAGAGTCGTGCGTGACATATCATTACCAGAGTTCTCATACATTGATTGGAGAACGCCGTTAATGTCGGAGTCAGCGAGTGATCCCGTGGCAGTCGTGTTGATGTTGCCTGCTGGTGTCAGATAAGCAGTCGGAACTGGATTAACTGATTGAGCAGTGGATTGTAGCCATTTGCCGATACCGCGAAGAGCAGTAGGGTTGCTGGCTGACATCTCCTGGTCAGAACAGATAGCACTCTCAATGTCTCTCTTGAGTTCTACCATACAACGAGCTTTGGATTCGGCTACGTCAGAACCGTGACCGGCTGTGTCTGTAGCTTCCTGCTCGGTAGTTACCATCCAAGAACGACGAATCTTTTGTTGGTAGTTACCAACGCGTTCGCGATTCTTAGTCTTGTTATCGAAATCAGTAACGTCAGCTCCCTGTTCTACTGCGTCGAACTCAGGCACATCATATGCGTCGAGTCCCCACTCAGTAAAAAGGTTACCGGGTTTGGCTGATTTTCCAGCCAAGGATGTTACTGGTGTTTTTTCGGGTTCCAATACTGAAAGTAGATCCAGTAGATCTTCCCGATTGACGGTTGAACCGTCACCGTAGGTGGTTGCACCTGCCATTATATTATCTCCTCTATTTTAATTTAGTTAGAACGAGAGAACCTATTGCTTAAATATATTTATAGCTTGTTTGCTGCTGACGTTGCCTGTTCTAATGAGCTTTCTTGTCTGCTTAGTTGCTGACTCTTCAGGTGTTCTTGGTTGAGCTACTGTGCCCGTATCCACGGGGGCCTTGGGTGGAGTGCTCTTGATGGTAGTTTTCTTAGCTACCTTCTTGGGCGTTTCCTGTGCCTTGGCTTCCGCGTCTTCCGCCATTTTTCCTCTGACTGCCAATGCTGCTACACCCGCTGCTTCTGGGAACTCAAGTTCGAGCTTCTTTAGCATGGGGCTATTTATGGTCTGCTGGGCAAACTCATAGTAGGGATCGGTTTCGTCGGTGAAGAATGAGTATTTCTTTTCCACTGCCTGTCTGTAATTAGAGACATGTGTAAGCACCTGTCTCTTCTTAGGTATGGCCCGGTAAGTTTGACGAGCGTTTTTACGGATGTCTATCAGTTGTGATTTACTAAGCTTTTGATCGCCCACTACCCACACTGCGTTTCCGTCGTCGTCATACTCTGGATCACCATCAAGGATCTCATCTACCTGATCTTCCGCATCCTGCGCTTGTTGTTCCAACTGATCCAGTTGCTCAACGGATGTTACCTGATCGATAGTAGGTGTTTCCTGTGGCTTGCCTTCCTCTAATGAAGCTATACGGGCTTCCAGTTCTTCCTCCCTGGCTTTGTTCTGTGCAGTGATCTTATCAATGCGCTTCACATACCATTCAGGATCATTGGATTCCTGCTCTACCTCTTGCGAGTCGTTATCAACTGTTAAAGAACTATCATTTTCCGAGTTGTCCTCGGTCGGCTCGGTTGATTCTTCCGGCTCACTAGCGGGTTCCTCGACTTGTTCAGTGTCGCTAGCGATCGGTTCCTCTTCCGGTGCGTCTGGTGCGGGTGGAGTAGCAAACATATTTGCCAATTCACTGCCGCTTATACTTTTTCCCGTGGTTTCTGTTGAGGCTTCCACGTTATCCTCACCCGCTGTTTCAAGTGGAGCGTCCACCGTTGTTGTATCTGTCATACCCGAGCTTTAGGTGCTCGTAACCTATGTTAAGTTGTAGCTTGTTGTAGCAACTCATCCACTACTGCTACCGCGCCCAATGCCTTGTTCTGGCTTTGATCGTAGTCACTATTGTAGGCGAGTTGAATAAAGCGTTCGCGTATGTCTGCTAATGAGACTAAATACGCTTGAAAGTCTTCGTTTTCTTTAAGACGCTGAAGTATAGGTTCCAGGTCTTGTTTAGTGTCTTTAAATGCTCGTTTCCAGGTGCGGTTCATGCGGCTAATTTGTTTAATGCCTCAGGGTGAAACCCAAATTCAACAGCTGCCCTGTTAAAAACCCCAGCTGCTTCTCTTTCTGTTTTAAATCTTCCTAAAAACTTACTGACACCGTTGAGGCGAATAGAGGCCATCCATGTTGATCTTTCCTTATCCCAAGTGACGCCCCGATACCGACTGGAAGCATTGGGTGATTTTACCCGAAACGCCCGATGATTATCCGAACAACTAAACATTCTTAGGTTTTCCGGCCTATTATCAGTTTTCACGCCGTTAATGTGGTCAACCTCAAGATCAGCATTATAATCGGGTAAATAAGTTTCGGCGACTAACCGAGAAACCATTTTATTAATTTTTTTCCCAGATTGATTAAGTGTAACCTGCAAATAGCCGTTTGGCTTTTCAGCTAAAGCCCTTTTCTGTAATCCACCTTTTTTACTCGAAAAGATTTCACCGTTTTCATTGGCATAATAACCGGGTTGATTAGGTATGGTCTTCATCGTGCAGTCATGTTTCCAGGTGGAGTTCCTATTCTGCCAATTTGGGCATTTTCCCGTTGGCTATCTATGAAATCGAGCTGAGCCATGTGTTTCTCTAATCGCGCTCGGAATGGATCTTCCTCGTTTTGAAGACGTTGCTGCACGTCAGCGGCGGGAATATTCTCAGAACCCTGAATGAACTGCTGAACAACCTGTCGTCTGATTTCGGTATTAACACCCTGTTCGGGTAAATCCTCATCAGATCCCGACATCATGCGCGTGAGCATGTCACGCTCTTGGCGAACCTCATCTTGAGTAGCCTGTTCCTCGGGCTTAACCATACTCTCAACCCAGGTTGGGTCGATAATCTCTAGTCCCTTTTGTAACAGCGCATCCCAGTTACCACGTGCATTGCGGTCAGCCGCACTGAATAGCTCAATGGCTGATTTGATCTTTTCACGCTGTAACTCGGGTTCCTGACTCAGTGCATCAAATTCAAGATAAAAGTCGTAGTCCTCACTGGGGTTCTTGTGGAGCTCTTGCGGATGCACCGTGTTAGACCCCATGACCCGGAAGGTGATAACCTCGTCACCGTATTGCTGGTATAACCACCAGATGTGACGATAGACCTGCTGCCAACCTCGTAACCACTTATTGATATTAGCCTGTTTCTTGGCCCGGACTTCGTTGGCGTGTTCCTGATCCGTTGTTAGTCCCGTGTAGTTACGAGCCACATCAATGATCATTTCCCGCATCTCCTTGGACGCAGCATCATGCCGGGGTGGATCAGCCCAACCAGCCTCACCTTGACGACTCACGGGCCACTTGGCACCCGGACCCAATTCCGGTGGGGTGCGACCCATAATATACCAGAACGGCGGTAGAGTAGCCATTGAACCACGATCAATCTCATTGTCGTAGTAGACCTTGGCTATACGCTGAAAGTCACCCGCATTGTCAGGAATGCCCCTGGAGTTAAATGAAAGCCTGCTGGTCTTCTCTCTGCTGAAATCCCAAAACGGATAACGACCTTTCAGATGGTACGGTGATAGACCATGCTTGGCGTATTTAGCACCGGATTCCGGTGTGTATTCGGGGCAGAAGATTGTCTCATAGATGCCAAGAATACCGTCTTTATTAATCAAACGCTGGTAACACCAAACGACCTTAATCAAGCCCTCATCGTCGTCTTGATCAAGGTTTATATTAAAGCGGTCACGATTGCGCTCGTAGGAGTTCCAGTTCGTGGAGTCCTGTCCTCGGCACTTCTCAATAACCGCATCCACCCAACGTTGATTCCACCCATCCGACCCAGCATACTCTTGTAGCTCTTGAGCAGTCTTATACTCCACCCTGAAGACATATGGTGCCGACTGTATGTTGGCTGCTGACTTCGGGTAGAGGATGTCCTCACCTTTTCTGAATACGCGAACACACGGTCTATTCACCGTTGTTCCGACTCTGGGCAACTCTGCTTCTCCGGTATTTCGCAAGCTTGTTATGGCATTGGCCACTATTGCGTCTCCCGCATCTGGATAGCTAGCTTGGAGGAGTTGCCGCAAATCTTCTTCAAAAAGAGGGTCATGGATGGATTCAGGATCGATACCCTGTTCCAACAACGTCCTGGCGATATCTTGAGCTGTGACCTTCTCGGCATACCGGCATGTTCGCCGGTCCCAAAAAGTTCCTACTACATAACCGCCCTTTTCTGCCCAGTAGTTAGCCCCTAATTCCGTCTCGTCCGGTAGCTCGTCCATCTGAGAACCAATGAGCCACTTCATAAAACTAGAGGTCAGTCCGGCCTGAGCAGTGTCAGCACTGTTGACCGGGATAGCTGTAATGTTGGCCCGGAATAGGGATTCGGTAAGGTAGGCTGCTTCCGTGTTACAAAGGTCGTCTACCAGTGGAAAGCGCAGATCGGATGCACCCTTCCAGGGAAAAGCATCATCGCCGTTCTTTCTGCCATCCCTGGTTTGTCCAGCCCACTTACAGAAACGAATGTCGGCATTATGCGACATCTGATCCCTATACCCACTTAGGTCTGATTGAGCCTCTTCATAGGTCTCGACCAGCCACTTCACATTGGGCTTCTGGTAGCGGTATTCTCGTTGTTCGTCTTTAATAATAGTATATAATTATATAAGCGTTACTTATATACTATTACATCGGTTTTGTCAAATCAGGGGGTATTGTTAGCAATTCCGATTAGAATCATGTTTTTACCGTAAAACTCCGTCTTATCATGATCTTTATGTAGTCCCCTAATGGGACGGACGGTATGTTCCGGCACCCGAACCAGCCAAACCCAGACAACTTGTCCTCACTTGTTAACAAGTGGTAAGGTTATGTCTGGATCGAAATGAGCCGTTGATCCAATTAGTATCTTCAAGAAGAGTAGCGGACTGCGGCGCGTGCGCACCCTAATCACGGTTCCGTTTGGGTAGGCGCGATCCGGCTTTATTTCGTAGTATTCGTTCCGGCGATCCACGAATGTCACTCGCTCATCTCTCTTGTCCACCCACATCATGCGAGAGCCACAGCAGGCATCCAAAACAGCAGAACAAGGCGGTGGATTTAATTCCTTTCGCTGCGCTTCAGTCACGATTCACCTCCACGTTCTCTTTTGGAATCCATCGCCCGCAGCCGGTCCAATAAGGCAAAACCTCGTCAGGAATTGAGGCGCACATTCCTCCAGTTCTTCCGTCCTTATACTGCCCGTAATGTTGGCAAGTTTTACACGGTTGAGAAAACGGGTTGAGAGAACCAGCCGGTTTAGCTAATTCGCTGGGTTTGGCCTCGGGTGTTTGTTTCTCGTTGTCGCTCATAGCTTACCTTTCGCGTTATCTGAAAGAAACATTTCTGTTCCAGTCCATCTTCTCGGTTCCTCGCTTTAGTGTTCATGCGTTAAAAGTGGAGCACAAAACGTGATGAGTCAAGGGCTTTGTTGTGATTTGACAAAACGTTATAAATATGCTTGGATATAACAATTAAGCAAAAGTGTGAAAAAACGCTATAGCTCATGGCCTAGATTTAATTGGTTCTTTGGATCATCGGGTAACAAGCGACACCGAACATCCCCCAGTGAATACTAGCCTTCCCTTCCGGCCTACTGACAAGAGGTGTGACTCGTGGCTGAGTCTGAACGGTATGTGGTGCTTGGGCAGAGACACTGCCCGTTAGAGAGACGAATCAAACCGCGTGAGAAGAACACGAAGACAAAAAACTTAGATCTGGGCGTGATCTTCTAAAAACGCTGACGTAAAACTCAGCACGACGATTTTCCAGTCCAAGTAACAAAGGTGCCGGTTATGCCGGTGGTTAGTTGAAGGATGTTCCACATCAAAGCACCTTTCCGGTTATGCCGGTGACGCCCTATCGCCCTCTTTGGAGGGAGCCATACCCAATATGAGCTAAACCAGATACAGTTTCTCCCTTTTAGTCGAGGGGGAGCTGTATCTAGGCCGCCCCAAGTGAACTACAAACCGCGAATCTCTAAAAGATTAAGATGAAGAAACCGAGTTACTACCGCGAAATACAATCAGCTACCGTAGGTGATGCTGAACGACTCTTGAAGAGTGTAATACCGGAATCCACATATGAGGACCTTCTGGAACGGTACATAGAAAACCCCGGAACCAGTAAATCGTGGATCGCTGTAGCCTTCAGAAAAATAGCTACTCAGTATCGGAAGTGGGCTTTTTAAACACCCGTTTCCACCGTTCCTCCAATTCCTCATCGGAGCAATACTTGTCGTCCTTGGGACGCTGTGTGGAGCCTTTGCCGTTCATGGGTTTTCTATCAGTATCTTGCCGGTTAAGGCGTTATTTGTGGGTTAAGTGGTAATATGTTGCCGGTTATCACCAGCACCGCCTTTTACCACCATCGTAGAAATACGCCCAGGCCGTTAATAGGTCCAGTAACCGGCTACGGTTCCAACTGAACCCCTCATCGATCAATAGCTGCATCAAATCCAGTGTAGCCATATTCTTATCCGGCCAGGTGTATTCCTTATTGTGATGGTGTCGCATAAAGTGCCAGTAGAAGATACGTGGCAGGTAATCAATGGTGTAACCCGGACTCTTGCCCCACGGTGCCTTATTCTTCTTTCTGGTGGATAACCACACCAGTAGCTTATGGGTCCGTGGCATACAACGAAAGGTAACCCGATCACGGGTGCGTGGTCCCTGTATGCGGTAGGTCTTGGCTACGCGAGTGCCGGTTATATCGGCTTTGGTGAACATGGGTTACAGCTCAATATCCTCCACCGGCTCATAGTATAAGTGATCCGCTAAATCCTCCAGGCTGTCATCAGCCCATAGGTTCTGCAACTCATGGATCATGACCTCGACGTTGATCCTCTTACTATGACTAGCACTAGCCGATAGGTAGTCAAAGGTTTGTATTAGGCGGTCCTCAACAAGTAAACAACGTTGGGCGGCGTAGAGTTCTGACGCTTCTTTAACCGCGTCATAGGTTATGGTGTGTTTTGGCATGGTGCAGGATTGTTGATGATCCGTTGTGAATTGTCAAGTAATTAACACTTGACAGGTAATTTAACGGTGGCAGGGTGGTAGAGTATTGATTACTGACAGCCGGGGATTTTGTTGCGAAGCAAGGACCGGCACTAATTTGTTATGAATGATCATTGGACATGGCCTTTTTATTATAACCCAGGATACGGGGTCTACCTGTTTTGGGGTAGGCTGCTTATTCAGTGGAACACCCGTTCCGGGTGGTTAAATAATCCACCTCCAACCAAATACCGCTGGAATGGCCTTGTAATAAACAAGACAGCTACTGGTTACGAAATCTTTCTCCTAAACCTAGCTATGATAGTCAGAAAAAAACATCATTATTAACACCATGACCACCATCACCACATCCGCTAAACTCTACGACCGGAATGGCTCCACACTAGCCACCGGCGTTACTATCCAATTAACCACTGAGGGCAACTACCTAGTCGATAACGCTGAGTGGTTAGCTAATGATGTGGAACGCACTGGCAATACGCTATTGCATAGAGCATGGGAGGCTAGGTGGTGATACCCCAAAAGGCGTAACGCTAATAAGGGTATTAATAACCACTAACCGCCGTTCGACCCGCCTTAAACTGACTCATATCAATACACCGGGGGTTGATCTCCAGTAGTATCCTCAAACAGTCAATGTAGTCCTTCCAGACCTCTTCCGTTCCACCCTCACCGGTAAAGTTCTCCATACACTCTATCAGGTTCTCACAGCGGTCACTGATGAACATATGGGGCATGTTGAGACTGTCCATGTCCCGCGTCTCATCGTAGTCCAGGTAATCATTCACAGCCTGGATACCCAGCTCAATCTCGTTACGCATATCCACCCGCTTAGTAACCGGTGTTACGTACCGAACACCCTCTTGTAATAACTCCTCCAATAACCGGGTATCCCCATCCCTGCCAGTATGGGTGTGATTAGCAAACCGCTTATCAATCCCACGCTCAAAGAT
>Ga0194029_1000030_pt1 | contig 21591 bp, 18 predicted proteins | sample IW18Oct16_MG_FD_140360 | JGI IMG/M metagenome (GOLD analysis project Ga0194029, IMG submission 140360) | Freshwater microbial communities from the Broadkill River, Lewes, Delaware, United States - IW18Oct16_MG | ecosystem: Environmental > Aquatic > Freshwater > River | place: USA: Delaware... | reverse complement strand
GCAAGAGACGTGTTACTGAATGCTGTATCTGGACATATTGAGGCTACTGGAGTTCTACCTGATGAAAGAACTATAACTGTTGAAGAAAGACAAAATACAATCATCTTGAATACATGTGCTGGTTCAAAAATTAATGAAACTCTAGCATATCTAATTCAAGCATTTGGTTCATTGAAAGAAGGAAAAATGGGTAGAACATTAATTGATCCATACCGAATATCTATTCAAATTCCTGGAACAAAATCTGAAGATATCTTGGGTTGGTTACAAGACACACCCCCTGCGGCGTTACCGTCATTAATGAGAATGACAATTCCAAACGGAAGAGCAGTTAGATGGAGAGTTGTTCAAGTTGCAAGAAGAATGGGAGTTTTACAGAAAGGGGTTGATCCACGTAAAGTAAATCTTCAGGGATTAATGAAAAGATGGAAAGGAACGCCAGTAATTGAAGAAGCACTAAGTAAATTATTTCACGAAAGGATGGATATAGAAGCAACTATGGATTTGCTAAATAAAATTCAAATTGGAGATGTCAAATTATTGGTTACTCCACCAGGTCCACTTGGGCAGTCTAAAAAAAGTGAGAAAGATCTGTTACTTCCTTCTTGGTCAGATAAAGAATTGAGAGAGCATTTAGAAGTTCGATTAGTTAATGAAAGAGCAATACTAATCTGTCTGAACTGTAATAATAAAACAAGAAGAAGAGTTGCTAGATTTACCGAAAGAATTGAACCCTGTTCAACATGTTCAGGGACAATGCAAGCATGTGCTCCAGAAAGAATGGAGGGAATGTTATCAGAATGGGTTGAAAGTAAAGATCCCAAAATTTCTGGTAAAATGACAAAGAATGCTGAACTAATTCGAACGCATGGTAAAGATGCAATCATCTGTATGATGGGGCGAGGAATTGCTGAAGAAACTGCAACAAAAATCCTTAGAGGTCATATCTCAGGAGAAAGAGTGAGATTACTTAGATCTATACATAATGCAGAATTAAAGTATGCTTCTACAAGGAGATATTGGGGTTAACATAGGCAATCACTATTTCCATCCTTTCACAGCGTATCAACATGCTAATCGGTTTGACTGGTAGGAATGCTTCTGGAAAATCAACAATTGTAAATTGGTTTTCAAAAAAAGGGTTAGAGACTTCTTCATGTTCTGATTCAATTAGAGCATGGCTTGCAGAACAAAATATTGAACCAACTCGAGATGCTCTAATTGAAGGTGGGAGAGAGCTTAGAAGAAAAGGAGGTGCTGGAATATTAGCAGAAATGCTACTTGAGATTCTTGATGGAAAAGATGCCGTAGTTGATTCAATTAGAACTCCCGGAGAAGTTGAAGCCTTAAGAAAAAGAGATGATTTTATTCTGATCGAAGTTAGAGCGAATACAGAAACAAGATGGAAAAGGTTGCAGAGTCGTGCGAGGACTGGTGACCCGCTAGATAAAGAGACTTTTTTGAAACAAGAAAGAGCGGAAGCAGAGGCAAAAGATGATGCGGGACAGGCTCTGAATGCAACAGCTGAATTAGCAGACTTAGTTATTCTAAATGATGGAACAGAAAAAGAATTACTGGATGATTTAGAAGAACTATATCAGAAATTAAGATAGTTTTTCTAATATCCGGAAGATGATTTATCAACTGAATATAACTGGAATTGTTATGAGAAGACTTGGGCTCTATCTTGCTATTTTACTAGTAATCATCGCATCCTCAAATGTTCAGGCTGCAGAAGTCCCACCAAAGCCAGATGAGGAGGGAATATGGGTTATTGATTCCGCCCAGGTCCTATCTAGTACACAATTTGATATTTTGAATGAAAAATGCAATCAAATATACCTAGAATCTGGAAAACCAATAGTAGTTCTGACAATTGAAAGTTATCAAGATCAAGGCGCAGAAGGTTGGGATAAAGAGGGATACGCTAGATTTGCTTTCGATGAATATGGAATAAATGATGATAATAACGAAAATAAAGCAATACTGATTTTCATGTCAGAACAAGATAGACAATTCTGGACTGAATTAGGAGGTGGATTTTCTAATGAAGGATGGAGTGGGTATGTTCAGGAAGTCTTCGATTATGATGTAAGACCATATCTGTCTGAAAATATGTGGTATGAGGGCTTAAATGCCGCTGTTGAAGGAATGGAACGAATTGTTAACCAAGGAGAGATTACATATCCTGAATGGGACAAGGTTGCCGATGATTCGACACCTAATTGGATTATTGATGAAGCGGGATTAATCGTTGATGTGGATGAAAACGATATTAACTTGAGAATAAATGCTATTGAAGAGAATACAAACTGCTCTATATTAATTGTTACTATAGACGGTCTAAGCGGAAAAAATGCCTCTTTTATTGGCCCATATCAATATACATATGGAGCTTTTCAGAATTATGATTTAGATGAATGTGATATTTTATGGTTAATCATTACTGATTCTGATGCATGGGGTACTTACTGGGATGTTCAATTTAGAATGGGAGCAGAATATAATAGTAATTGGATAGATTACATGAACGATAAACAATGGAATATTTTCGATGAATTAGATTGGGGTGGTGGAGAAGTTGATGATTTTCTGTTACATGAGATTGTAGATTACTCAGAGAAAGCGATTCTCAATGATGGCTTTGATATGGATGAATGGATAGAAATCAATACTCCGTTTCTAGTATTATTGCCAATTATGATAGCATTGTCTGTAGGAATTTTTATGAGAAGTATACCTAAAAAAATTAAATTCCGAAAAGGAAAAGAAGAAGCTTTGGAAAATATTGCATTAGTCAATCGAAATATTATGGCTAATATAGGTGGAAATTCATCAATCAGAAATAATTGGAATGGAAAATTCGAAGATATGACTGATTCAGAGATCAAATCATTCAGGAGATTAGATGACAAATTATCAAAAAATGATGTTGAAATTAGTTTAGAGAAATATGAAAATGAATTAAAACAAATTAAAGAGGTTTATAATTTGAGAACTAATAAATCTGATAATTTGACCTTGTTGTTATTATTCTTATGTTTACCTATAGGTTTAGTTATTTTGTGGGGTTTAGATTTATCTCAAGCAAATATGGAGGCTAAGATGATAGGATTAGATGCCGGTTTGGAAACATTATTTCTTGTTCCATTCTTACTCTTCCCATTGGTAATAATATTTTTACCATTAAAAGGTATATTGACTGTGTTTTCAGGGGGGGATATAAAAAGTGAAATGGGATTAATCCTAGGTATACCAATAATGAGTTCTAAATCTTCTTTGCCAGTTCTATCCACTTCCGGCAGATATAATATGTCTGAACATGAATACGATAGATTAGTCAGGGAACTTGGACCTACACAAGCTATGATTAGAAGAGAACATTATGAAAGGTATGGAACAACCGATCTCAGTGTTGGAATATCAAGTCACTCGTCATTCAGTCAACAGGACTATCATTGGACTTATGATGGAATGGAAAGAAGCGGCAATTCATTTAGACGAAGTTCTGGTTCTACTTCTTCTGAGAGAGCATCTAGCAGTATCGGAGGTGGCGGTTTCGATAGCGGAGGCGGAGGAGGCGGTTTCGATAGCGGAGGTAGCGGCGGCGGCGGCGGCGGCGGTGGAGATTTCTAGTCTCTGAAATTACGCTGTTCTGACGATTATTCCTGCTTCATTCATCATACCTGAAGCAATATCGAAATCTTTTTGCCATCTTTCAGGAATATCTAAATCTTTAGGATAAATGACTTCACTAACTCCTGCTTGAATAAGAGATCTGGTACATCTTGAACAAGGCGGCCAAGTTACATATGCCGTAGTACCTTTCAATGAAATTCCAATCCTTGCAGCATGCATTATTGCATTCTCTTCTGCATGACAAATCATTGGATATTTCTGTTCACGATCTTCAAGACGTTCTTGTTTATCCTCAATGCCTCTAGGAAAACCATTGAATCCAGTAGAACGTATTTCACGATCTTCTCCGACGACAATACAACCAACTTTGGTGGAAGGATCTTTTGACCATTCAGAAATATGCTTTGCTAAATCTAAAAACCTTTTATCCCATTTGTCACTCATAATTACATCTCCAGAATATCTATCATAAGTCATTATCCCTATTCGCTTCTGTACGGTTAGGGTCATAACCATCTAATGATGTTGGATTTGCATAACAATCAGGATCGTCTCTATCTGCCTTTCCACCATTGTCATTATCCAAACCATCTCCACAATTTCCAATAGTTTCGTCATCTGATGAAAGAAGATTTTCTGCTCCACCACCTGCTAAAATAGCAAAAAGTAATCCAGATAGTACAAGAATCAACGCTACTAAGATATACTTCGAGGTACTATCTTGAGGTTCTAAAACCACTTTAATTTCAGTTTTCTCATTTGGCTTGTCGGTCATCTACGGGCAGTACACAGAGGTCATCTCTTTTGATTATCGGTGAACACGAAGTTCTTCCCAAAAATTGAGATTATCTCTAGAAATGATATAATTCAGTACATCTCCAACAAGATAAACGCTACCAATTAGAACCAACTCCACATCATCTATCTCACATATTTTGGATGCCTCTTGTATTGCATTAATTGGATTTTTAATTGAATCTCGAGATATTTCACTTTGAGAACAAATCAGTCTCTCTAATTCTTCAGCATCGACTGAATTATTTCTTCCCGTTAATGGTTCTGTAAAAATCAAATGATGGAAAATTGTATCATGTAAAGTATCATTAAGAAATGGAGATAGAGTATCAACAATATTAGCTTTTTCTGTGACACCAATGACAAATACACTGGGTTTCAAAATTGAACTAAGTTCAGACTCAAATCCTTCTTTATTGTGCGCTGCACATATTTTGACTGGGAAATCAAACCAAGATGATCCATATCCAGGAGATCTACCCGGCCAGTTACATTCGATTTCTAAGTAATTCCATTTGAAGAATTGTGCAACCTTTTGAGCCATAACTCCCCAATTTTCCCAATTTGATAACTCTTTATCTGATTCAATAATCAATAAATCATCACCAACCTTATCTGCAATTACATTCAATACAGATGCACTAAGATTTTCATTTTTTGATAAAAATAATGGGACTCCTTCTCGATATATTCCAGCTTTTTCAAAGGCAATTTCTTCCAGTGTATCACCTAAAAATTCAGTATGATCTTTCGAAATAGTAGTAATTATACAAAGATCTGCATTGACCATTCGTGTTGAGTCTAATCTTCCACCTAAACCTGTCTCAATAACCGCTCTGTCGATTTTATTCTCACTGAAGACTAACATAGCAAGAATGAATGTTACTTCGAAAAAAGTAGGGTTACATATAGGATGAATTAACGAGGCATCACGTATCCTATTCAAAAAGATATCAAAATCTTGAGGAGAAATGGGCATGCCATTAATCCTAATCCTTTCCTCAATAGTAATCAGATGTGGAGATGTAAACAAACCTACTTTGAGATTATTAGCTCTTGCCAACGCAGAAATTTGAGCACAGAGAGAACCTTTTCCGTTTGTTCCAGCAACATGTATTGAAGGAAAGTCAAGGTGAGGATTTTCCAATCTTTCCAGTAAAGTCACACAATTGTCGAAACCTAATTTAATGCCAGAAACTTTTGTTTCTTCAAGCCATTTTCTAATACTCAAAAAATGATCACCGTCCAATCCAACTACGCACTTGTATTAGTCAAAGTGATATGGGCTTTGAACTTCGTGGAGCATGGGGAGTGAAAGTGAGCGAGACTATCGAGGCAATAAAAGACCAATGGAAGTCAATGACAAGTATGGCTGTAATGTTTGTGACAACTATTTTTCTTGGAGTCTCAATCCAACCAGTTTGGAACTTTTCCGAAGCTAGAGCGTTTGGAGAAGAAGGAACTACGCAAACAAGTTACATACTTTTTGAATTAATGTTAATCGGAATTTTTACTTTTGTAATTATATGGCTAGCAAGAAAAAATCTAGAGATATTCATAAAAATATTTATCATGGGTTCACTATATTTTTCTTTGATATATTGTGGATTCCCGTATGTTGCATTATTAATGCAAATTTTAATCGGGACGCAGGAAAATGCGCTACTATATGCAGCTATAATTAATTTAGTACTAATTATTACTCTTTGGAGATATCCGGAATGGTATATTGTAAATCTGGTAGGAATACTAGTTGGGGCTGGAGTAATCACTATGATTGGAATCAGTTTTGTCCCTACTTTAATTATAATATTCATGATTATTGCTGCAATATATGACCATTGGGCAGTCAATGGAAGCAAACATATGCTCGAACTAGCAGATACGATGATTGATTTGAAACTACCAATATTATTAGTTGCACCTAAAGAAAAGGGTTACTCATTCATAGATGAACAAGAAGGAGTAATGGAAAAGACCGTTACAGAGCCGACACAAGAGGATTGGGATGATCCAAAAATTGCAGCTGTTAAAGTGGAAAAATCTGGTAGAGATGCTTTATTTATGGGTCTTGGAGATGTTATATTCCCAGGAATGTTAGTTATTTCCTCTATAAGTTTCTTACCACAAACTGGCCCTGTTTTAGGATCTTTGCCTATGACTTCATTCTTTGGTTGGATTCATCTAGACCCTTTAATGGTAGGAATGGGCACTTTATTTGGAGGACTGATAGGTTATTTTGGATTGATGACACAAGTGGCAAAAGGTAAACCTCAAGCGGGTTTACCTTTACTTAATGGAGGTTCAATTTTAGGCTATTTTATTACAGGAATTATTGTATACGGCCCTTCTGAATTAATTCAACAAATTAGCCTCTTCTGAACCTAAAAGCCCGATTCATTGAAAGAAGATTGGTCGCCCCTAGAGTTGATAGTTATGCTAGACATGAGTATGTTTCGTGAAAAATCGGAGATTTTACGAAAAGATCATGATAAAAGAAAAATTCCTCATGACAACATTGACGAGGTAATTAGATTAGATAATGAATGGAAACAAGCGAGATATGAAGTTGACCAACTGCGGAAAACTAGAAATGAATCTGCAAGAGGTATTGCTGCGGCTAAAAAATCGGGAGACTCGGAAGCTGTAGATAAAATAATGAATGAAGTTTCTAGTATTGGAAAAAATATAGAAGAATTATCAAAAAAAGTAGAAAAATTGTTAGAGATGAGAGATTCAATTAGAATGAGTATACCCAATATTCTTCATGAAAGCGTTCCAGTAGGTGAAGATGATCAAAAGAATACATTACATAGTCTCCATGGAGAGAAAATTGATTTATCTTTCAAAGCAATGAATCACAATGAAATTATCGAAAGGAATGGTTGGGTAGATTTACCTAGAGCAGCAAAAATTACTGGAAGTAGATTTTATTTCTTACAAGGTGATTTAGCAAGATTAGAGATGGCACTACAGAATTATACTGCAGATTTCCTAATTCAAAGAAGATATACTTTGGTTCAACCACCTCTAATGATGAATAGAGAGGCTTACGAGGGAGTGACTGATCTGGGAGACTTTGAGACAGTAATGTATGGAATAGAGCCTGATAAATTCTACCTAATAGCTACAAGTGAGCACCCATTAACTGCAATGAGGATGGATGAAATAATCGAACCTTCCGAATTACCAATCAAACTAGTTGGAGTCTCACAATGTTTCCGAAGAGAAGTGGGAGCTCATGGTCTATCAGATAGAGGAATCTGGAGAGTACATCAATTCACAAAAATTGAACAGATAATTATCTGTAAACCTGAAGACTCATGGTCTCATCATGAAGATTTATTAGAGAATGCAATCGAATTATGGGATAGTCTAGGATTACACTACAGGGTTGTAAATATCTGTACAGGAGATATGGGGACTGTCGCGTCTAAGAAATATGATCTTGAAGCATGGTTACCGGGAGTTGGAGAATACAAAGAAGTAGTTTCTTGTTCTAATTGTACTGATTATCAAGCAAATAGACTTCGTATGAGATATAGAACCTCTGAGGGTAATTCCCCTGTCCACACACTCAATTCTACAGCAGTTGCAACGAGCAGGGCATTAGTAGCAATTCTTGAACAGTATCAGACAGAAGATGGAAAAATTAGAATTCCAGAAGTGCTGAAACCATATATGAGTAACCAAGAATTCTTAATCCCCTTGCACTGACTTATCTCCAGTAATCTTAATTGATTGACGTACCAATAAGACTACTATGAAAATTGCAAAGATTGCGGCAAGTAGCGGAGCTATTAATGCTGCAAATGTGAGGATCACACTTGCAATATTCTCGCCAGAGGCTACAAACGAGTTACCGAAACCAAGTGTTATTGTTGATGATAAACCACGAATTGCTACAGTAGCAACTTGAATAACTCCCGCAGAACCACCTCCTGCGATTATTGCAAATGACCATTGAATGATTGGATCGCTCCCAACCAAAGCAATTGAGGTCATACCAACTCCTGAAACTACAGCAGCAGGGGTTGCAATTGTATCCAATATATTATCTAACCAAGGAACATAATATGCTCCGAATTCAGCCAAGCAGGCAATACCAAGGACCAGAACTGCTGCATTGCTATCAAAAATCGCAAATTCAGTCCCTGATAAATCTGGAATATATGTATCTAAAGTATCAGTTCTAACTGCTAATGATAAAATAAATGGAGGTAAGAAAACCCGAAATCCTGATGCCGAAGCCAAACTAAGTCCAACTAAAGCGGCGACTATTGTCGTTTCTATTCCCATGGTAATGCTAGGGCTTCCGATATAATTAACCCATTCCCTGCATGATACGTCTTCATGGGGCAAAAATATTCTAATCTCCGATTTCTACTAAGTTCGCGCCCATGTCTACCCTATCTCCTTTCTGGAAATAAACAGCGGTAACCTCTCCTGCTCTTGGAGCTTGTATCCTGTGCTCCATCTTCATTGCTTCCATTACCAATAACGTCTGACCTTCCCTAACCCTCTGGCCATTCTTCACCATAACATCAAGAATAGTCCCTGGCATTGGAGCACTCAAACTGCCTTCTGACAATGATGAATCATTACTACCTGGTTCATGCATATTAGTCACATATATACGACCTTGGAAATGTATCCACCATTCGTCATCATTTCGAGAAACATGTACATAACTTTTCACGCCGTCCAATTCTACAAGAATTCTACCATGTTGTTGATCTTTACTAAATGAAATATTTGGCGAATCTATTTCTTGTCCGTCGGAAATTAATTGTGAAAGGGACAGTAAACCGTCTTTCTCAGAGAAATTCACGGTGTATCTAGAATTAGAATTATCTAAACTCCATTCCATAATATCACCTAAGGATAAGACCTCGTTAATGTCTTGAAAGGGTCTCCTGAATGACCACTATATTCATCTAATATTTCTGAACCAACTGATAATTGTCCGCGGTCGAGTCCGAATCGACTTGCAGCTGCAGCAATAGAAACTAATATTGGTTCGCTAATTGGTGGTTCAAAAAATTCATCTAAAGAAATATTATCCAAATAATCAGTCGTAACCAAGCCTTTTGAAAATGCTTCACTCTGAGATACTGAACGTAAGAATCCGACATTAGTTGTAACTCCTAAAACAATAAAATCCGATAGAGCAGTATCTAATCTTCTCAACGCAGCTTCACGATTTGGTGCATGAACAATTAATTTAGCTAACATGGGATCAAAATCAATCGTCACATCGTCTCCTTCTCTAAATCCTGAATCCATTCTTACCCCAGGCATTGATGGAGGCCTCCACATAGACAACTTTCCTATAGCTGGGAGAAATCCTTTACTTACATCTTCAGCATATATTCTGGCTTCAATAGAATGTCCAGTTATTCCTATATCATCTTGTGAAATACTCAATGGCATACCTGCAGCAACCTCAAATTGCTTCTGAACTAAGTCAACTCCGGTAATTAATTCAGTAACAGGATGTTCCACCTGTAAGCGAGTATTCATCTCAAGAAAATAAAACTCCCCTTTAGGAGTTAAAAGAAATTCAACAGTTCCCGCGCCTTCATAATTAACAGCTTTTGCAGCCCTGATTGCTGCTTGTCCCATTTGATTTCGAATCTCGGGAGTGACTGCAGGTGAAGGTGCTTCTTCGATTACTTTCTGATGCCTTCTTTGTAATGAGCAGTCTCTTTCATTCAAGTGAATTGAATTCCCGAACTGATCGCAAAGAACTTGAATCTCAACATGTCTTGAACCAGTTAATAATCTCTCGACATAAACTGTCCCATCCCCAAAAGCTGCGGAAGCTTCTCTTGCGGCTGCCTCATACTCAGTTCTGAGCATCTTGGGTTCGTATACTGCTCTCATTCCCTTTCCTCCACCTCCTGCGCTAGCCTTAACCAATAGTGGATAACCCACTCTAGCGGCAGAGGTTGCTAGAATCCCTAGAGGATTTGAATCAGATTCAATGGCTAATTCTTCACCTGGAATAATTGGTACATTAGATTCAATCATTCTCCTACGAGCAGAGATTTTGTCACCCATAGTTTCTATTGCTTCTGATGAAGGACCTATCCATATCAACCCAGACTCTTTGACTAGTTTGGCAAAATTCGCTCTTTCTGACAAAAAGCCGTATCCAGGATGTATAGCTTCGGCACCCGATTCTTTTGCAGCAGAAATTATTGACTCCATATTAAGATAAGTATCTGTGAGGTTATCACCTGGCAGATACACTGAATCATCTGCTATTTCTACATGCAGAGAATTCTTATCGGGTTCAGAATAAACTGCTATACCCTTCAGACCTGATTCTTTTGCCGCTTTGATAATCCTGACTGCAATCTCACCACGATTAGCTACCAAAACAGAACTAAATGGGGTTGGAGCATTTTTCATCCAATCAGGGAACATCTCTAACACCACACATCATTCGGAAGACCAGTTTGGCTTACGACGTTCTAAGAATGAAGAAAGTCCCTCTTGTCCTTCATCTGAACCTCTCATTTGACTAGTTTTATCGAGAGTCCATTCACGAAGTTCCTCGTCGCTACCGTTCCATCTATCGAATGTCATAGTCAATTCCTTAGCTTCTGTAACTGCCATCGGTCCTGTAGTTAGCACCTCTTCAGCTATCTCATTTGATTTGTTTTCAAAATCTTCAAATGATTCTGTTACAAAATCAACTAGACCGATTCTCATAGCTTCATCTGAATTGATTCTACTAGCCATCATTGATAACCTTCGGAAATTAGAACTACCTACTCTTCGATAAACGTATGGACCTATAACTGCAGGTAAGATACCTAGTTTTGCTTCAGAAAGAGCAATTCTAGTCTTGGGTTCAGCTATTGCATAATCAAAACAAGACACTAAGCCAGCCCCTCCTCCCAATGCAACCCCTTGAATACAACCAATTGTGAAACATGGATGGGCCCAAATCCCGTTAAATAATCTATCAAGTCTTTCAGAATCTGCACGATTCTCTTCTACTGAACGCGCCCCTGCATCTCTCATCATATTGATATCTGCACCCGCACAGAAATGTTTTCCTTCTGCTGTAAAAATTAGTACTCTGAGATATTTGTCGCCATCTAAGTCTACTAGAGATGAATTTCTAGATACGCTTCTATCAGTTGTCCACTCAATGATAGATATTAACTCGCCGATTAATTCGGTATTAAGCGCATTAAAGACATCGCTTCTATTGAGACTAATTCTAGCTATTGCTCCGCTAATATCGAGTTTGCATAATTTATTTTCAGGAGGTAAGTCACTCATTTTCATTTCTGTCACCTTACATCCTAAATACGCCATAATTCTGATCCGGGAATGGAGCATTTAGACTAGCAGAGATACATAATCCGAGTATATCTCGAGTATCTCTAGGATCAATAATACCATCATCCCATAACCTCGCTGTAGAATAATATGGAGAACCTTCAGTCTCATATTTTTCTAAGATAGGCCTCCTGAGATTTTCAAGTTCGAGATCATTCATTTCAGGCAAATTATCTCTTGACAATTGATCATTTTTAACAGTAGCTAAAACATCTGCTGCTTGTGGGCCACCCATTACAGAAATTCTAGAATTTGGCCACATAAAAACAAATCTTGGATCATATGCTCTTCCACACATACCATAATTTCCAGCTCCATGAGAACCCCCAATAATTACAGTAAATTTTGGGACAGGGACACAAGAAACGGCAGTTACTAGTTTGGCACCATCCTTTGCAATTCCTCCAGATTCTGCATCTCTACCAACCATAAATCCAGTAATATTCTGTAAGAAAACTAGGGGTATACCGCGTTGACCACATAATTCTACAAAATGGGCTCCTTTCAAAGAAGACTCCGAGAATAAAATCCCATTATTGGCAACTATACCAACAGGATAACCATGGATTCTCGCAAACCCACATACTAATGTATTCCCATATCTCTGTTTAAATTCATGAAAACGACTACCATCTACAATTCTAGAAATTACTTCTCTAACATCATAAGGTGTTCTATTATCGTCAGGAATTATACCTAGTAATTCTTCCACATCATACTTAGGTTCTTCAGCAGTTTCTACATCTAACCTCTGTTTAGGTTTAATATTGAGATTTTGAACTACATTACGGATCATACGAAGTGCTTCAGGTTCGTCTTCTGCAAAATGATCCGCAACTCCTGATTCTCGAGTGTGTAAATCAGCGCCTCCAAGATTTTCTGCAGTCACTTCTTCTCCAGTAGCTGATTTAACTAAAGGAGGACCTGCTAGAAATATTGTACCATTACCTTTGACAATAATGGATTCATCAGACATTGCTGGAATATATGCACCACCAGCGGTACAACTACCTAGAACGGCGGCTACTTGAGAGATTCCTTTACTAGAAAGAATCGCTTGATTTCTAAAGATTCTTCCGAAATGTCCCTTATCTGGAAAAACTTCATCTTGCATTGGTAAAAATGCACCACCACTATCCACTAGATAAATACAAGTTAGATTATTCTCATCCGCAATTTCTTGAGCACGGATATGTTTTTTCACTGTCATTGGGTAATACGAACCACCTTTCACTGTAGCATCATTTGCAACGAATAAACATTCTTTTCCATGAACAACTCCAATGCCTGTAATAATACCAGCAGAATGAGCGCGGGAATCATATAATCCATTGGCAGCCAAGGGCGAAAACTCAAGAAATGGCGTTCCTGGATCACATATTTCTTTTATTCTTTCTCTAGCAAGTAATTTTCCTCTATTTCGGTGTCTATCGACATATTTCTTACCCCCACCTTCTCTAACTTCATCGATTTTTTGCTTTAATTCCTCAATTAATTGAAGATTAATTTCCTTTCTTCGAAGAAAATCTTCACTGTTCCGGTCGATACGAGTTGGCAGTCTGTCCATATCTTTCAACTCTCCAGAGGGCATTCGAACTTTCAATTGAATGGATTCAAAATCATGATTTAGTCGAATCAAACACCTATCATAGCTCTACCAACATTTCTCAATCCGGGTGCCATTCCGACAACTAACATTGCTAAGCCGACTAACAGTCGAAGATGTCTTTGTCGATGCTCAAAATTTGCAATCGTGAAAAAGTAAAGTATTATCCCAGCTAAACCAATTTTAACGAAAGTGAAGCCGAATTCATTTCCTAAAATTTCTATCACTTTATCAGATAGAACATGTTTCTCCTTGTATCCTAGATACCCTATCCCGATTGCCGTGGCGATACCATCGAGAATTTGTCCAGCAACAGCAAGAAAAACAACAGGAGATGCAAAGGCTGCTGCAGTACGATGTTTTTCCATCAAATCTTTTTCAGGACTTGTTGAATCTAGATACTCCGCTTCAGTCATTCCTACAGGTAAAACTCCAGAAATCATACCATGACTATGTAAGATTTCAGCAGATTCTTTTCCATAATTATACATCTGCCAACAAACTATTGCAGGTAAACCAATAATGAAAATTAATGGCCAGAGAACTACATCAGATGGGTCAATACTTAACGAATATGAGAAAATAGCACCAAGGAAAATCATTGTACCACCAAATCCTGTTAGGTAGACTAACCTCTGTATTGTTGAGAAATTATCTAGAGATTCACCCATAAACTGTGGTAGAAAAACAGAAACTAAACCAAAAATAACCAACATTTCCAAACCTATTGCGCCTTGTGGACCAATGGATATAGAATGAGCATACAAAATAAATTGACAAAGAATTAGGATACTTGCCAGAGAATTTACGATATCTGATTCTTCTGATTCAGAAATTTCTGAATTATTTGTAATAAAATAACCTAATGCGCCAGAAATAATTACCCATCCGGCTGTCTGAAAATGTACTCCAGGACTTACAAAAAGCGATGATAGACGACTATCAAACATCTCGGCATCTTCGACTACTTCCCCCGTAGCCGCCCATAACACAAATGGAAAGAGTGCAATAATAGTATTGTCACTACCATCTATTCCTAGCTTGCGTAGCCAAGCAGATAAGGATAAAACAAATGCACCCAATACAATAGCATATGTCATTGTATTCACAATATTATAGCCTGAATCACCGGTTGCCTCACCTAAAATCGGATCTAAATAAAATTCATAAATTGAGTCAGTTAGTGGATTTTCTACACTCATTTGATCTAAAGCGAGTCCTGCAAATAATATTCCACCCACGAGATAAAGGAAATATGTAGCCCATAGTTCGTAACTTTCCATCTCTTCGAGTGGATTCTCCATAGTCACCGCAGATAGACATCTCGCTTAGGTATAACTCATGGTAGATTAGAAATTATTCTTCCTCAAATACTATTTTTTCATCATCAGCTAATTCCATCATCTCAGAAATTGATTCTTCATCTAAAGCTTCAACTTGTGAATTTGTGAATTTTCTTTCTCTTCGACGACGTGCATCTGCTAAACTAGGGACTAGGGCCTCAAAAGTTGAACTATCTTCGACTACTTTCTCTTCATAGGTTTCAAGACTGTAGGAACGTATTCTCTGTCTTTTCCTATCCTGTTCTAAACCAAAAAGAACAGTTCCATGTTCTGAACCTTGTAAAATTCCTTCAATTGCAGGTGTAGCAAGTGCCAGAGATTCTTGATCACCAATGACCAATACAGTTGAGCCGTAAATTGCCATTTCGGTACCAGTTAATTCTTCAATTAGACTCCTTATACGGCCATTAGTTCCAATTAATCTACTTCTCATTCTTCTAGTCTGATTAGGCTGTCTACCTACCCATTCTCTGATATCGTACATCCTCAAAAATACATCATCGTTTAATAGTTGGACCGCTCTTTTAGGTGCAAGCCCTCTTCCAATGGCAAAAATAACATCTGGAAGTTTCATTTTCATTACAGGATCTATTCCTTCATCAGGCCAAATAACGCTAACGTCTCCTGAATTTGATTCAATATGCAAAGATGCTCCACAAACATTCTCAATCATTTTTCTTGTAGAACCGCGTTTGCCAATCAACACAGCAATTCTATCTTTAGGAATCCGTGCTAAATGTTCCATGATTAGGGGAAGAGCCGCTGGGTTTTAACTTCCTGTTTTAATTTGGTCCAGATAGAGGAGGTAATGTAGGAACTGGGTCTTCTAATACTCGAAGCAAACTTTCGCCTATATCTGCATTGTAACCTTGCCTGTTAATCCATTGGACTAATCTAGTCACATCTCTAACTAGAAACTCTTCAGAATGAGGATGCTGTTTGGTAACACTTTGCCCAACATCTATCACCCATGGTTCACCGTCTTTCCACAAAATATTATACTCTGAGAAATCTGCATGTACAAGTTCAGCAGTTTGCCAATTGATAGCAAGAAAATCTAGTAAATCTTCGAATACTTGATATGGCTCGTCAATAATCACATCTTTTAATCGAGGGCTAACCCCCTCACCTTCTCCTAGATATTCCATAATTAGAACATTCTTAAGATTTGAAATCGGCCTAGGTACTCTAAGTCCATACTTCCTCATTCTTTTTAAATTTCTAAACTCTTTTCTGACCCAAATATTGACTAATTCTCTATGTCTACGTGAGAGGCCTCCGAATCTTGGATCTCCATCAATGTATTTTGCCAATCCTTTGAATACAGCATTAGTTGTATGAAATATCTTCACTGCAACAGGTCCGTGATTTGAGGTTGCATGGAAAACATGCGCTTCTTTCCCTCTTGCAATTGGATAATCTAGTGTCTCAATCTCTCCTTTTTGCATTAACTTATGCAAAGACATTAGAGTAGATTTATCAAAAACCGCATCGAATACTCTTCTATCAACCCAATCATAAGTTCCTTTTCCTAGAACCCCTTGTAAACCATCTTCAATTTCTGAAAACATTTTTTCAAATCGAGGCTCAGATAACCATGCATGTTTCTTTTCACCTCGCATTAAAGCATCGAGGTCGGGTAAATCCCAATCCTCTGAATCCGACATAATCTCACCCAAAGAAAGAATCAATATCATCATCGACCGATGTTGTATCCTTAACAACCGGCTCTTCGACTTCTAATTCAGATTCTTCTTCAACTAAGTTTTCTTCTTCAATTATTTCCAGTTCTTCATTTGAATCTGTTACTTCTGAAATGTCTTCAGACATGCCAAATAAGTCTACAATATCTGGTAATACTCCTTTTCTTGACAAATACAGGGATTGTGTCTTAGTATATCTCATAACCACATTAGCTTTTTCGTCCTGAAAATCCCAAGGTTGTACGACAATCAAGTCTCCTTCCCTAACCCACTGTCTTCTCCTCATTTTTCCAGGGATACGAGCAAGACGACTATCTCCATCTTCACAAACAGCCCTCACTCTTCGGCCTCCTAAAATTTGGTCTGCAATAGCAAACATTTCGTTGACTTTCCGGTTCGGTAAAGGGACTCTTATTTTGTCACTACCGCCAGATTCTAGCCTTGCTAAAAGCTCAGCATCAACCTTCTCCTCTCTACGAGCCATGTCTATCCGTCTAGAGTCACCTATGTGAAGTTGAGCCTTCGGACTCAGTTAGAAACAAAGGATTCAATAGCATTTGCAACCATATCTATTAGAGATTCACTTAACGGACCGATTCCTACTATTACAGTCAAAATAGCGCAAGTCAAGATTGCCATCCTTAAGCTAAATGCATCCTTCAAATCTCTACTTTCAACTGATTCTTCGAAAAACATTACTAAACCAATTCTCAGATAGTAAAACATCGAAAGGGCTGAATTAATTACGATGGCAAAGGCTAGCCAGAATACTGGTTCAACACTAGTTAACCAGTCCATTACTGAAGTTGCATCTGATGCCCCAGTTCCTGCTGAAACATTTACAATCCCATTAATCATCAAAAACTTTGACAGGAATCCGGACAAAGGAGGGACACCTGCTAATGATAGCATGAATAAGAACATCGAACCTGCTACAAGTGGATCTCTTCGTGCTAACCCATGAAGATCTTCTAATCTGTGACCTTTATCTTCGGTTTCAAGAAGAGATAATACCAAAAATGCTCCAAACTTGAAGATTACAAGAACTGCGAGATGGAATACTATTGCTGTTAATACTAGTTCAGTTGCTGCTTGAGAAGCGAGACCACTACCAATTGCTGCTAATCCTGCTAGCATATACCCGGCATGTGAAACACTGGAGTAAGCCAACATTCTCTTAGGATTATCACTAGTCAAGGCTGCTAGATTACCCCATGTCATTGTTACAACTGCAATCAAAGCAATTGCTGTGTACCAGAAAGCCTGCCCCTCAAGAGGCATAGTAACAGATACTAAGATTCTCATTAAAGCCACGAATCCCATCGCCTTTGATGCAGTAGCCAGTAAACCAGCAACTGGTGATGACGCTCCAGCATAAGCATCTGGTGCGGCTAGATGGAAAGGAGCAGCACCCACTTTGAATCCAAAAGCAACTAACATTAAACCAACTGCAATACCAGCCAGAGGATCTACGGAATCAGATTCAGCCCATCTAATTGCAAGTGCATCTAATGATAAGTCTCCACTCCAAAGGTAAAGTAGTGACATACCATATATTCCCACTGCAGAAGCGACTGATCCTACGATGAAATATTTCATTCCTGCTTCACCTCCAACTTTACTCTCCTTATGGAAAGCAACAAGAATATACGAAGACAGTGACGCTAATTCAATACAAACAAACAACATAAAAAGGTGTGTTGCCATTGACATTAGGCTCATACCAAGACCAACCATAATCAAAATTATGTGGAAATCAACTTGACGACGATTATCAATCAAAGCATTGATCTTCTTGGCAGAAATACTCTCACTGTCATTATCATTTGGAGGTTTCACGTTCGTTCTGGCAGGAAGTCTATGAGTTGTTGCAATTGTGGCTAAAAGTAAAGCTGCTATGAAAATCAAAGAGAATAGTCTACTGAACTCGGTAACTTCTAGAGTATCTCCGATTGAACCATAAGAATTCTGCATCAACCCAAATAAAAAGGCTGAAATGAAGATTACCAAAGAAACTTGGTTAGGTAATCTAGGGTTGCTTGTACTCTTGAAACGGCTACCTCCAATGAATACAGGAACATGGAATCTTGTTAGAGGGATTCGGAAACTAGCATTACCTAAGTTTGGAATTAAGATAATGGCTACTAGACCAAATAGCATAATTAACTCAGGAATAATTAACTCTGCTTCATTTGTACTAATTGGAAGATTCATGGTTTTACCCCCTGTTCAATTAAATGATTGAGTAATACTTCACGAACAAACTCAGTAGACCAATCAGACATCATATCAAAGAAAATGAAAGGGAATATACCAAATGCTATGGTAAGAATTCCTAGTATAAACATACTAGTGTTTTCATTCCATGTAATGTCTCTGGGATCTTCACCATGTAGTGATTCAGGAAGTATTCCATGATGTCTATCATTAGATTCGAATATAGTCTTCTGCATAGATGTAAGATAATACACAGCAGTAATAATCAATGTTAATGCTGGCAGAAGTACTAACCAGCCAAAACTCATCCAGAATGCTATCATTATTGCTACCTCAGCAACGAATCCCGCTAGTAATGGAAGTCCTAGACTTCCCATCCAACCTAGCATCATATGTGCCGCTAAGTATGGTGAATGATGGGCAATACCTCTCATTGATCCGATTTCTAGAGTATGATAGTGATGCTTGAATGCCCCTGCAACCGCAAACAGTAGAGGACTTATTATTCCGTGTGCGAACATCATGAATAATGCTCCAGCAATACCTAATGGCTGCATCGTTGCGATACCTAAGAAAATCAATCCCATGTGAGATACTGATGAATAAGCTACCATTCTTTTCAGATTAGTTTGACCCATACAAATCCATGCACCATAAACCAAACTCACCATACCAAGAATAACTAAAATTGGTGTGAAAACAACTGTAGATTCAGGGAATAATGATACTGCTACTCTCAAGAAACCATAAGCACCCATTTTCAGCATTACTCCGGCTAATATCATCGAACCAGCAGTAGGTGCCTGGACGTGAGCATCTGGTAACCATGTATGAACAGGAACACTAGGCATCTTAGTTGCGAATCCAATCAGTAATAAAATCCAAACTAAATGTCTGAGACCTTCAGATTGTATCATTTCACTATCCATATGTAATAGACTGAAGTGATGACCAGTCATTGTCCCTGACACGCCTGAAATATCGCCTGTGTGGAAATACATTACAAGGATTCCTACTAACATGATTACGCTAGCAGTGAATGTATAGATAAAGAACTTCATTGAAGCATATTTCCTATCATCTCCTCCCCAAACTAATATCAAGAAGAACATCGGTATTAGTGTCATTTCCCAGAAAATATAGAAAACGAAAAGATCGAGAACTACGAAAACTCCGAGTAATGCTCCTTCCATTACCAAAATTAGTGGATGGAAAATATGACCTTCTTTTGCGTCCCATTCGACTAACATAGATAATGGAATCAATAGAGCAGTCAGCCAAACCATAGGTAATGAAAGCGCATCTACTCCAACTATCCATGATACCCCGATTGATGAGATAAGAGTTACTGGCTCGTCATTCATTAATTCATACTCGCCCATATTAATATTGAGCCAATCGATACCACCAAAAGTTGTGAATGAAAGATATGTTGCAAAGGCAAATAAGGCCATGGATACGCCAAAACTGATGTTTCGAGAAACTTTAGCAATCGATGAACCCATGCTCTCAGGTAGTATCTGAGGTAAAATCAGTAATAGCAACCCAACTCCAATAGGAGTTAGAGTCAGAATTGTTAATGGGTCACTCAGAAACTCACCCCCATAAGTAATACGAAAATACAAATAACACCAACTGTAGCCATCAAAATATAATCTCCAGCACTTCCAGTGGTAAACTTACGAACTTCAAATGAACCAAGAACTGATTTTGATTCTATCTGCTTAATTATTCCATCAACAATATTTCTATCGAACCACGCGGTGAAGTCAGCAAATGGAATGACTGTTCTTGCTAATATTCCCTCGTATAGATCATCAAAATAGAGTCTTTTATCTAATGCTTCAGCTAATTGTGATTCGGACAACCAAGAGACATCTTGCTTCCCAAACTTTCCTGAAAGTTTGACTAACCACCCTACAAGTAAGTTGGCCTTTTCACCTTCTTTAAGAGAACCACCATGAACCCTAGAGGCCATAATTGGGCCTACAATAAAAGAAAGTAATATGGTAAGCCATCCAACCATACGTACTTTCATATCATCGGGTAAAAATGCATGTTCTAATTCGTAAATAATCTTATCAGTTAATGATTTCCCATGCAGAGACAAATCATCGGTTTTATTTGATAGGAAATCAACAATACCTAAAACTGCGAGTACGAATCCACTAATTGCTGTGATTATTGTGAGAATAATTAATGGTTCTTTTATCCAAGGAGTTGTTTCATGTACATGATCAACAACATCACTCTTAGGTTCTCCTGCGAATGTCATAAACCACATCCTAGACATATAGAAACCTGTCATTCCCGCTGTTGCAAGTATGAGTATGGCAGGACCTAACATCAAAGTTTCACCTTGGAAATATGCAGTCCAAGTTTTGGCGATTATACCCTCTTTAGACCAGAAACCACCAATTAAGGGAATTCCAATAATTGACATTGAGCCCAACATCATTGCAGTTGCAGTTACTGGTAGTTTTGATGCAAGACCTCCCATATTCCTCATATCTTGAGGATCGAAATCATGATGGCCATCATCAGAGCCATGGTGTAAATGATCATGAGCATGATGTACTTCATGAATTACTGAACCACTAGCCATGAATAGCATTCCTTTCGCCATTGCATGATTGAATAAGTGGAAAAGAGACGCCCCGAGAACGAAGTAACCAGCATAATATTCGTCGATATTAAGGAAGTAAAGAGCGGAGCCTAATCCAGTGAAAATATAAGCTAGTTGTGACATCGTGGAATATGCTAGAACTTTCTTAATATCATTTTGAACAAATGCGATTGATGCCGCCATAAATGCAGTTATTCCTCCAATCCATGCTACAATTAGTCCAAAATCTTCCAGCCCAGAAACTCCATGATGATGTACGTCAACAAAAGGCATTAGCCTTGCAACTAAGTACAATCCTGCATT
>Ga0194029_1000029_pt1 | contig 21692 bp, 8 predicted proteins | sample IW18Oct16_MG_FD_140360 | JGI IMG/M metagenome (GOLD analysis project Ga0194029, IMG submission 140360) | Freshwater microbial communities from the Broadkill River, Lewes, Delaware, United States - IW18Oct16_MG | ecosystem: Environmental > Aquatic > Freshwater > River | place: USA: Delaware... | reverse complement strand
CCCTCCTCGCCCTCCTCGCCCTCCTCGCCCTCCTCGCCCTCCTCCTCGCCCTCCTCGCCCTCGTTACCCTCCTCATTGCCCTCCTCGCCTTCGTTACCCTCCTCATTGCCCTCCTCGCCTTCGTTACCTTCCTGTCGGGTAGCATCCACACGTTGTATTCTTTTCTCTGTCGACTTTAGGATTGCAATATGCTTATCGACTTTTTTCTGTGCGCTGAGTTCCAGATCACACTGCCCCTTTTCGACGATACTAGAATATAGAACGTGCAAAAAATATCTCTGTTCTGATGATAAGCTTTCTATTTTTTGTTCATAGCGCTTGCCAGGGTTTCCAAACTCCATGCGTCGTGCGTTCAGGGATTGCGTTTCACTCCACACTTTCTGGGTCATTGTCCGTCTGTGTTGTACCATGACATCTAGGAGATTAACAGAATTGGTAATGGTCTGCATCCAAGGATGAACATATTCACGAAATACTTTTAGACGCGCCAAGTTATCTGCTTTATACATCGCAACCTTTTCTGTGCGAATCTTTGCTTTGAAGTTATCGATTTCTGGTTTTATGGTGGTTTGGAGGTCGTCGAAATCCCTCTTCAAATCCTCCAAACCACTGCAAACAATGACTGCAATCACATACGAGGCATTTTCGAACAAGGTGGGCAAATACTCCCCCCACGTTTGTTCATACGAGTCATAATTTTCGATGCTCCATGTATCATCGCTGTTGTTCTGTACTGTTCCCTTCAACTCCTCTGTGTCATTCTTGATATATTCGTCTCGCATTTCACGCAGAAAATCTTCGGTATTTTCAGGACATACGAAACTCAGTATGGACACAAAGAACCAATTTTGTTTTCTGATTAATGTACCAGACTTATCAACAGACCAACTGCACCGCAAATTATCTAGAAAATCATTTTTGTTTCGGTAGTTGATGAACAACTGGCTCATGTAATACGGTATAGACTGAATATTTTCGAATTCAATTCTGAAAACATAAAACCACGACTTGGCATTGGATACAACAGTGACACGATCTTTAATTTCTGTTTTGCTGAGCGCTTCTTCAACTCCCGGGTATATTTGTACGAAGAGATTCTTTGCCTTGTCTAACTTTGATTTGAGTTGCTGTCGGGTTTCTTCCGCGCTCTTGAGTAGCCGCTCTCTTTGCGTCTGCTCTTTGAAAAACTCTCTGACATTCACCGTCAGATCTTGTAGCACATTACAGCGTCGCGCCGCGCACGCAAATGTCATTTTATCACCATCTGTCTTAAATTCTAGGTCTTTATTTTTGAACGCACGGAGGGATTCGGTAAACTTGTTGAGTATCATGCCCACTTCTTGATTGGATTGCAAGACGCTTGTCATGTATCCATTTACCCATTCAAACATGGAATAAGATATCGTGTCTGGGCTGTTCCATTTTGGTTTTTGCCAGACTTTAGCGTCTTTCAGTAAATCACTCAACCAGGTCTGAAAAACCGTCTCATACCACGCTTTACCCTCACCACTCTGAATCCATGTTCTTGTAGCACTGAGTAAATCTGGTGACATTTGAGAACAACTCTTCAGCAACTCGCGCCATTTACTGTATTTCCGCAGTAATGCAGCAATCATCTCTAGGTCCCATGTTTTGATTTCAACACTCTTCAGGTTTAATTCTATCAGGGTCATGTTGCAAAACAAAGACTGCAGTACAAACACATACTGCACAATGGCCCGTAGTTTGAATGGTGGAATCATCTTATTGAAGTCGATGCTTTTGAGATCCGAGAATCGTCTTTTGATAACCACATTTGTTGAATCTTTGGTGCGTTCGATGCACGTTGCGTCGTCACTGATCGTGTAGTATGTCGGACGCTCTACCCATTTGAAAACACGTGTGGTCTCGGTGTTGCGTGATTTTATGTAGATTTCTGTTCCAGTTATGTCTAGTGGTATTTGAATCTTCCGAGCTTCTTCATCCGAAAACAGAATGTTTTTTCCAATAAATTCATCATGTAATTCAATTTTTTTTGTCAAGTTTCCGTACCAGGATGCTTTGGAATATGTCGTTATAAACTGTTGGACCCTTTCAGCAGTACCGTCAGTTTCTAAGGCCCAATACTTGAAAAGTGGCGGTGTTTTAATCTGGGTATTTCTGCGAAAAAAGGGCTTATCTTTTAGTAGTTTTTCTCCAAGACCCTTTACATATTGCGTGTCCTCGATGACAAAGACCTCTTCAATTTGAACCCATGTAGGTGCTTTTCTTCCATCTGAAACATCAACTTTATAGTAATCGTTTTTAGAGATTTCGTCAGATATTCCGAGATCTTTTGCAATTTCTTCAAGCGTCCTGATCTTATTTCGATCTGGTGGTATGATGGCCCTTTTCCCCGCCTCCTCAAATCTGTAAGTCAAATCAATAAATCCGGGCATCAATACATATACATACTCTGTTTCCTCGTCAATCTCATTTGTTTGCTTGCCAGGTTCCTCGCTTTCATCGCCGGGCTCAATTGTTATGTCATTGGATTCTTTTGTTTTCTCTTCCGTTTTATTTTTATTTCCTCTATTTTTTCTTTTTGCCTTTTTGCTCCCAGACACAATATAGTCACCAACGCTGAGGTCCGATAAAAATATACCGTATTTTTCCCACATCCAATCTTCTCTTAACGTGTTACTATTAGTACTTATTGTTAATTTATCAAGATCAGCTCGTAATTTTTTTAATCCTGCAATTTCTTTGATCTCTCTTGTCTCGATTTGTAATTCTTGCAGTTTACCTTTCTCGATTTTTTCCCACCTGCCTTCTACATTCATCTTAGACTTATCAAAAAACTCTTGCAGATAGAACCCACGTCTCATCCCTTGCCATGGTAGGTCTGTATTAAACGTGTTGTCTTCGTTTCCATCTATCTTAGTGGATTTCTTCCATTTGTGCCCTTCAAGTCCAAAGTCAATGATCTGTTCGGCTGGCCATTTTTCGGCCCAGTTATCACCCAGATGTTCTTTCAAAACTACATCACTGATGCATCTGTCCTTCTTTACCATTTCGAGCCACCACGATCTGTCCCACTTCTTCTCATCAGCCAACTCTATATCCCAAGCCCATCTCACGTTATTCTGGTTGTCTCGAACCCACTTCCTTTTGAAGTTGCCCCATATCATTGCATTGGATCCCACTGTCTTGGTAAGGCCGAAATCATCAGTTGTTCCCGTGGATATCGCCACAAGCTGGTCATTGTTCCAGTAATTATCGGGGACTGCATACCACTTCGAGGTTTCAGTACCACTGCAGACACTACTGATATCGAAACATCTATTCAGTTCATCTTTCTGTATCAAGTGATCGATAGTACACACGCTGATTGGTTTGTCTGGCATGTTTTCGATTTGAAAAATCCAACCATCGTCTCCAGACTCAAAATAACTTTCGGGGATCCGTATGTAACTTTTGGGTGTGAATTGCTTCATTATATCTTGCAGATGATTCACTTCCTTTTCTGTTTCTGGAATTTTCATTTGTATCGACAGAGGATTTTTTGCATTCTGACGCCAAAGATGATCCCCATCTGATTTTTGACCATTCGCTGTCCACCTTTCAAAAACGCTTCCACTCAGTGGTTTGTCCCTGCCCTTTTTGGCGCTCACTGCTTTTAAAAACCCCTGCACATTTAAGTCGGTTGAGCTTTGAAACGAAATCCATTTATTTCCTTTCGACTGCGCGCTTTTCTCCAACAATTCCCGTATAAAATTGCCGTCCTCTCCTCCGATTTCGCCAAACCCCAATGTGTTAACATGCTTTATCTGCCACTTTCTTTTGCATACGTTTTGGAAAGAATTTTTTTGTTCCCAGCCATCATAGTTTCTCTTGGCTTCATACAACATTTCAGTCCATTTATTGCGTGCTTCTATTTCGACATCACTGGCTCCAAAAAAAAATCTGAATGCATCTGGATTTGTAAATATCTTATGGTATCTTTCCAGGTCAAACTGGCCGTGGAAAATGGTGTCGAATACGTGTCTGGTCACACTGACATCGGGGTTTCGATATGTAACTATTCCACAGATGATATCCTGCAGTTGTGCATTTATGTTCGAATAATTCAGACCGACAGTGTCTGTCAGAATGCGGCGGGCATTGGGTAACAGATTATTTTCTCGAAAACGAGTTATCGCATAGGCCATACCAAGCGTATGTGGTATATTGGCATTTTGTAGAAATAACCTGTAGAGAAGTCTGTGATTAGCCAAGAGTGCGTATGCGTCCCTGTAGGTTGGGATATCCAGAAATAACGTATTAAGATGAAATGGTATTGCATATACATGCCAGTGCGCGATGTTGTGCAGGGTTTCAACGCATGCCGTGTCCTCCATGGCAGCTACCAAAATCTGGTTGTTTTCTTCTGAGACATTCAGTGAGGAAACTTTTCTTTGCTGTGTTTGCCAGTGCCATTTAAGTTCTTTGTATCTATGCAAAAACTCTTCTTTCAAAATACCCCCGTCTTCTCCACTTCCCAACAACTCCCACCACGCGTCACCGTCTATTTTTACTGCCGGCATATTCAATAAATTGATAGGAAAGAGGCAATCAACATACATACAAGCAATCTGCAGCATTGTTTCGTCGTGGCAAAGCATATTGACGTCCTGTGCAACATCAACTCGTCGCCAGAACCTTTGTTTGGCATCTTTGATGATGTGATCTTTGTACTTGTCCATTTTGATTCCCTGATAAAGTTCTAGTATGCATATGGTATTGTTGCAATCGCTAATTTTTTTGATGATGGACTGCTCATACTCCTCTGTTTTATCATCCGACTCCAGAATCTTCTCTTCATATTGTGTCTTGTATTTTTCAATTTGGTCTTCGGAAACATTTACGGCGAAACACTGCCAACGTAAGCAAGCACTCCTAGTGTACAGCCCAATTCTATGGCCCCGAATTAGTGCTTCGAAAACTTTATTTGCGAGATCTCTAACATTTGATATTTGCATTTCTTTTTTTTCTGATAGACTTTTGATTGCATCTTCTATTTTTTTGAGGTGTCCACTTGCCCCCATCGAATCTCGCACACACGAGTCTGCAAAGTCTGACGCCTGTTGCGAGAATAAATTGAGATCTACTTCCGGGGGTTTTTTAGACTCTGTTGTTTCTTTTACCGAGTTTTTTATTTCCCCGGACATTGTTCTATGCCTAAAATACTTATATATATGCGCTGTGTTGTGTGTGTTCAACAGAAAGCATGTACGCGGATTTTCTGGAAAACAGAGGCCCCTGGGCGCTTCTCCCGCGACCATCGCGAGATTCTTCTCAAGAACGGCTGGGACCACCTCAGCCAGGAGGTGCTCATCAGCACGCCACGCCGCTTCGGTAAAACTATCAGCGTGTCCATGTTTGCGGCTGCGATGTTATTTTCTGCTCCCCGCATCGAAATCAGTATCTATTCTACGTGCAAGAGAATTTCACAGAAACTACTCCGCAACGTTCAAAAGTTTTTCATGGAAATCATCGACCAGGACTACAACAAGTTTGGCTTCAAGGTTATTCGGCAAAATATGGAGGAGATTGTTCTACAGGGGCCAGATGGCGTCAACGACGTGCGCATTGTCAATTCGTATCCGAGTAAGGTAATTTATTACCCATCACAAAAGTCGGCTCTTTTAAAATACAAGTCGGCTCTTTTGAATCAAATGTGTATGTGTATGTATATGTATTATATATATATATATATATATATATTATTATATATTATTATATATTAATATATATATATATATATATACATATAGTTATACCTATCAATAATAAACAGAATCTCTGGGCCCCCGAGTGTCCCCGTTTTGGTAAGTTCCCCCCCCCCCCCTTTTTAGGCCTTTTTAGGGGGGGGGGGGGCGTTTTCCTATAGGGGTCTCCGGAAGCAACCTGCCAGACTTATTATTTGCGAACTCCCTGCTAAAATCTTTCTAAAATCTTTCTAAAATCTTTTGATTTGAAGTTTTATTATCTTCTAGCACAAATCAAACCACGAGACCTCTGTAATGTCTGTGTCATGGACCCCATCTAAGATTGGTTTCACTGTATTACCATGACTGTCTTGCAACACTTCAACTATCCATATCTTTCCTACTGATTTATTGTGTGTAGACAATCCTTTCAACTGAACGATGGCACCATGATAGTCATGGTTCGTATTTGTTATCTTGACGTAGTCTCCTTCTTTAAAGGGTTCCTTGAGCTCGTTCTCCGAGAGATCCGTCATAACTAGTGCTTCTACACATACAAAAAAATATGGAGTCTTTTATATTTGTTTTGTGTTTTATTCGTTACTCTAAAGAAACAGAGAGTTAACAAGAGACCCCATGCCCACAAAAAGTAATGGCATTAACGCACTAACTAACAACACCAGTGGGTCGAAGTTGAGGTACCGAGACTGCAGAGTCACCGAGACGTGCAGGGGTACGGTGGGCATGGTTTGAAGGTTGTGGAAATGAGTGTGAGAATATGATGACTGGCCTCAGATTTTAGCCTACTGCATCAAAATTTTCAAAGCCTCCGCGCGAAGTTCCTTCCTTTGGTCTTCACAGGAGCAATTGAAGTCCTTGCCACAGTTGCACTCCCACTCAAAGAGCCCCGACTCGAGATTCTCCCAGATCATCTTCCATATTTCCGGGGGAAGGTTGTCCTGAGACTCTGAAGTGAGATATTTAGTCGCATTGACCTGAAGGCGACAGAATAACATCACCTTGTCTGCGAGCTCTGCTGCAATCATAGGGACAGGCCAATTGTCGTTGCTGCCCGTCTCTTTCTGACGCTTGTTGAGATACGCCAAAAACGTCTGTCCATTAGGAAACACGTGAAAGAAACCAATCTTAAACCTACGCATAACATCCGGGAGTTGGGACATTTCCAGGCCAAGGTGGGCTTGTATTTTTCCCAGCTCTTCTTTTGTGAGCAACTTCGCTCGCTCTTCTTTAGATGGATACAGGGCCACGATTTGCGCTATTTTATCTCCTCCCTGTCCTTTGCTCGAGCCTCCTCCTTTCTTGCCGGTGTTTTGCCTTTTAGCAGGTCCTCCAGACATTGTCGATGAGTGTAATCAAACTCATAGTAATAGCCGTTGTCCTAAATACAAGATATTGTTTGTTGCCGTGGCTTCAAATAGACTTAGATTTTGGACGAAAGATTTTAGGAAGATTAGAAAGATTTTAGAACACTGTTATTTAATGATCGGTATTCAAAAGCAAAGAGTCATTGCTCGCGTCTCAAGTTTTGACATGCAAACAGAGAACGCAGAGGAGCATGACACGCACACCCATACTCCGCACAATCGTTTGTCGGTGCGGTGTGTGATTGATCGTGGGTTATACAACTCAATCTACGATGACCTCTGCTCTATGCGGAGTGCTGTATACAATCACTTCCAGGCATCCGCCATCAAACTAGCGTATGCGAGGCTGTGGTGGAAGGATATTTCAAGAATGATGCTTCTCGGCGCAAAGCGTGGTGCATTTTTTGGTGGAGATACAGCTCTCAATTTTAACTCAAACGTCATTCAGTGCATTATGAATAGTTGGTTCGAGATGCTCTACAAAGAGAACAAAAAACTGGAATCGCGATTGAAATATATCGACGAGGAAAGGAATGAGCTCGGCCGTATGTTTGTAGTGATAGAAACACCCTTGCGGCAAGGTTCTTCGAAGGATGCAATTGAGGAGTGGGTAAGGACTCTTGCTGTGATTTTGGGTTAGAAAGATTGTGATGGATACTTTTGATTTTAAAGAGCTTCACATCATTTTCTAATTCTAGAGTTTTTATTCTGTTTCTTGTATGTATTCGCAATGTGTTCGGGGACGTTGCTATATGTTTACATCGAGAACCTCAGTACATTTCGATCAAGTCCAAGAAATTGGACACGAGTTTCGCACTACCTGCCATTGGTTGATTAGGCTTGTTTGGGTGTGGCATAGTTTGTATTTGAGTATATTTGTAAAGAAGGAATAAAGCAGATATTTCTGTGTCTGTTATTTGTGAATTTGGTATGGGGACAGGAGTGCGAGATATGCGAAGAAGGGACGTGGTGTTACGAAGGGGTGTTGAACAAATGCCCTTCATTCTCGCGCTCGGTAGAAGGAAGTGGTGATATTTCTAGTTGTAAGTGCCTGAAGGGATACGCACCAAATGAGTTGGGCAACTGCACAGAGTGCAGTGTGAATGAATATTGTTATGAAGGTGTTGCAGAAGACTGTCCATTGAATTCGCGGGCATTCAGAGGGGCGTGGCTTTTGTCACAATGTATGTGTAATGAGGGATACACGGGAAGCAATACTGCGTGTGTGGAATGTGAGGCTGGCAAGTACAAGTTCTGGAGGGGCGGAGGGATGTGCGTAGATTGTAGCAGAAACACATTCCAGCCAAGCGTGGGTGCAACTAATGAAAGTGCGTGTCAACTATGTGCTGGAAACTCAACGTCGGAGAGGGGTAGTGTAGATGCCAGCGCTTGTAAATGCAACTCTGGCTTTTTGAGTGCAAGTGGAAATGCGCCCTGCACAGCGTGTCCAATTGGCAAGTATTCCGCGGGTTTGGGTAATACGGAATGCGAGTCTTGTTCGGAGACTGATAGTAATGCAGCTAGGAGGCTCTTGTCGATCTGGGAAGAAGTGTCTACGGCCAGCAGTACCATCCCTGGAAGTTCAAGCGTGTATTTTCCTGCAGCCCAAAATGAAGAAGAGTGTTTCGTGTGTCCCCTGTTTCGGGCACTCTCTGCCTCGTCTATAGAAGCAAATGTACCCCTGTGCGAGTGTGCGGAGGGATACTGGGAAAACGAAGAAGGATTTTGTGAGCCATGTGAAGCCGGAACATACAAGGACTGGATCGGACCGGAGCTATGTTTACTTTGTCCACATAACACATATAGCAATCTCGAGGGGAGCTGGCGACGCAGTGCCTGTCTCGACTGTCCACTGCATACACTGGCAGACGAGGGTTCGGTTCTCGTGACGCATTGTGTGTGTGAACATGGATTCGAGGGCGTAGCTGGGCAGTCATGTGTGGCATGTCCGGATGGACTAGTTTTTGAAGGTGATTATTCGCTGGAAGGAGATGCAATATGCATGCCTTGTGGCGTGGGAAAGTATGCAAATGATACGACAAAGTGCGCATCGTGTCCCACGTTCATGACCTCCGAGCAGGGTTCGACGAGCGCAGCGGATTGCGTCTGTGAGGCTGGATACACGGGCACGCCTTGTATGCCATGTCTGCACGGAAGTTTCAAAGATACTCCAGGGCCTGCGGCGTGTGTGACGTGTGCAGCAGGAAAATACAGCGAATCGCGGGGCGCGCGGGAGTGCACCGCCTGTCACGACGGCTCGTCGCACGCGCTCGAAGGGGCCAAGAGTGTCTTTTCGTGTTTATGCCCAGGCGGCTTTTACATGCAATTGGATGCACTGCTGAGTAATTTCACATGTGAATTGTGTGAGGTAGGGTCGGTTGGCAGTGGCCGTGATACTGAGTGCAGAGTATGCGAGGCAGGGACGTATGCGGCAGGTGCGCACTGCCTTACATGTCCCACGGGGTCGCGCAGTCCACGGGCGGCGGGAGACATTTCGATGTGCTGGTGTGAGGAAGGGTTTGCAGGAAGTGGGGGCGTGTGCGTGGCGTGTCCTGCTGGGAGCCCGCAGCCTGAATGGGTCCCAGTTTCGGCCTGCTCGCCTTGTGTACCGGGCAGCTTCTCTGCCTCAGAATCCGACGCGTGTGAACCATGTGCCAAAGACACATATCAGGCGAATTTTGGATCCACTGCATGCGTGGCGTGTGGTGCGTATGGTGTAACTGCAGCGGCAGGTGCAATGTCGGTGTTTGAATGTGAGTGCCTGTCGGGGTACTCGCCAGTGGGTGAAAACTGCGTTCCGTGTGGTTTTGGACTTTATAAAGAGAGTACGGGAAATACGTCGTGTCTGGCCTGTGAAGAAGACCTCACCACGGTAACGACCGGTGCTACAGATGCCGGGAGCTGTCAGCCGTGTGTTGGTGACACATATCTCGATGTGGATAGACGGTGTGTGGCATGTCCGGTTTCGATCAAGACACAGAACTGTGCATGTCGTCCTGGCTATTATGGTTCGTTCTTGGATTGTCAGCCATGCCCGCCAGGCACATATTCGTCGACCTCTGGCGCTAATCAGTGCCTCTCCTGCCCCGTCGGTACAGTAAATAGTTTATGGGCGCAGCGAGACATCGAAAGTTGTGTTTTATGTCCTGCAGGGACGTACCAGATTAGTGTGTTGTTGTGTGTTTCATGCCCCCCGGGTTCGAACTCCGAGGAGGGTAGCACGAGTGTGACCGACTGTAGTTGTGCAGCGGGGTCGGAGCCGGTTTTGATCGACGGTGTACTCGGTTTCTGTCAAACGTGTCAGGCTGGATTTTTTGACTCCGGGCTGCGCGTGTGTGAAGCGTGTGCTGAAGGCAAATACAACCCACAGGTCGGTGCTGTGGGTGCGACGTCGTGTTTGAATTGTGCAGCCAATACTACACAGACTGCACTGTCCCTGCGCGATTCACCAGAAAGTTGTGTATGTATCCCGGGCTATGTACGTGAGAGTGCGGGGTGTGTGGCTTGTCAGGAGGGAAAATTTTCGCTCGGGGTGGGGGAGACATCCTGTGCGCGATGCGACACGTCGTCCTATTACAGTGAACCGGGGACAGGAAAGAGCGAAAATTTGTGTCTGGCATGCCCCGAAAATAGCTTGGCTCTGCAGGGTGGTGTGGGTGTTCTGGCATGTGAATGCTCGAGTGGATTCTATCGCAACGAAACAGAAATGTGCCGAGAATGTACGCCGGGATACTACTGTGAAGACGAGAATAATGAGATTTTATGCCCCACTAACGCAGTCAGCGAGGCGCGGTCCACCGCAATTTCAGACTGTATATGTCGCAGCGGATACCACCGCAAAAATGACGCTTGTGTGCGTTGTTCCGTGGGTGAATTCTGTACAGACGAACAACACTACATTTGCCCGAGTAATTCTCACACTGCAGGAATTGGGGGCGCAGTGTCCCTTGCGCAGTGCTTCTGCGAGCCCGGCTATGAGCGACTCGACATCACCATGGCCATGTACTTGGAAGGGTTTCAGTTGTGTAGGATGTGCCCATCTGACACATACTGCTTCGGAGGCACCCTACGAGAGTGTCCGGAGAATTCAGTGTCTGTTGTTCGGAGCAAGACTCTTTCGGACTGTATTTGTGTAGAGGGGTATCAAGGCAGTAATGGAATGTGTGTTGCGTGTGGGTCGTCTCTGATATGTTCTGGTGTTGACGTTGAAAGCTCGTGGCGAATACTTGAGATTGCTACTACGGCACGGGAGCTAACCGTACTGAAATCAGTGCGATTTCCAAACCTCGGTGCTATATGTCAAAACCTACGGGAGCAGTTAGGCGTAACGGAAGACGTACAAACTATGTCTTCACTCAACGTATTAGTCAGACATGCGCTGGGCGACAGAAGCTTCAGCACAAGTTTTGAAGCTGTGTGGGTAGATATGCAAACCCTGGTTTCCAAGCATATGGGAGCGACCACACATTTGGTCTGGAGTGTTGAATTTGATATGGTCGTAGGACACACATTGTACTCAGAAGCAGTAACACTTTCATACGTTGCCAGCGCAATGCGACATGTTTACGGGGTTTTCGATACATCGTTCTGGAAGTTGAATTCGGGGTCCGGCATGCGTCGCCTGTTGAATGCCGGGTTTGGTGGTACACTGCGCATCTCGTCGGTTAACATGCCCATGCAGACAATTTCTTTCGACGCGGATGCAATCGGCTCGTTTTTGCGCCAGTATGGCTACATTGTATCGTCGGGAAATATTGAAGTGTGGGTAAATGCATCACAGACAACCGGCACACTGCAGCATGTGACTCAGGGGGATATGGTTTCATTTCAGACGGGGGTAGAGTTGAGCTTCCTGTCGTATTCCGGACTCAGCAGTTATGAAAATTTTTGGGTGTATATCAAAGGTGAGTGGATTTTACAGAGGGCGCCCACGTCACTTGACATACAATCAACTAACCTGTTTGCGGAAACACACACTGACATCAAGCTTATTTTGTTCTCGTCTTCAATTAACGCATACAACATCGCCCCAAGTTTACAAATCAACGGAGATACCACAACGAATAGTTCATCCAACATCCGAAGGCTTTTGGCCGCAGAAGAAACATACGAACTGATACACGAGGACTCTGTTGTGACGCAAGCAGACACCGTGGACTGTAACATACACTCTAGTTTGTTAGAAGGGGTGTGTGTGTGTGATGGTGGTTACTACTGTCCGTATGAATACCAAAGTGCACTTGGATGTGAAAATGGTCAATGTGTGTCCTGTGACGACAACACGACATACTGCATTGATAATAATGAATTTCGTTGCATGCTACATTCTGCAATTTCCGCGGATCAGATGCCCGGCTCCTCAAAATCCCAGTGCATTTGCGATCCTGGCAGATATGAGCAGGAAGGTGTGTGTGAAGAGTGTTCTGCTGGATTCTACTGCATAAACGAGCAGTCATATCCTTGCAATCCTGGTAATACTGACTTGACGTCGATAAGACTGGCGAGTGATGTTAGTGACTGCCGCTGCAAACCAGGTTGGTTTCGAGTTGCACTGGAGGCATCTTGTCAACCGTGTCCGAAAGACTATTACTGTCCTGCCAGCACAGACGTGGAGACATTTCCAAACGTCTTTCGGTGCCGTGATCACTCGTTTACAATCGAAGAAGGCGCAAGCAGTGTTACGGAGTGTCTATGCAACTCGGGATACAAACTGAGCTTGGAAGGAAGTATGACAGTATGCACAGAGTGTAACAAAGACGAGCTGTGTCATGGTATGACAAGCGAAGAAATACAATGTCCTGGGAATAGCGTGGCAAACCAACAACAAGACGCGTGTGTGTGTGATGTTGGATTTCAACGTGGTCCTGCTGGAACTTGCGTGTCGTGTGCACCTGGAACTACGCGCGAAAGCATTGATGAACCGATGTGTACAGCTTGTCCGGATGGAAAGAAAGAAGTCGATAAGGTGTGTGTGGACTGCGAAACCGGCGAGGTTTCCTGGCAGTTATCCGATGATGCTGGCCCTACGATCTGCAAATGCCCGGTTGGCACCACGTACAACTTTGGAAATTCCCCGAGATGTGTTTCTTGTGTGGAAGGTAAAATTTTCAATCTCGTTGAAAATAGAGATTACGACCAAGGAGAGTGTACTGGGTGTACAGCGGGGAAGTTTTTGAGTGGTGGTGCCTGCGTGGGTTGCCCATCGGGATCTTCGAGTGCTGCCGAAAGTACGTCTGTCACTGATTGTGAGTGTGCTTGTGATGGTTGTCATGACGAAAATTTTTGCGAAGTCTTGTTGTTTGGGAAATATGGAGCGTGCGAGGGCTCGTGTCCAGATCGCGTGAGTTGTTCTGCGTGTGAATTGGGAAAATTCAAGAGTAGCATTGGAAACGAAGGTCTTTGTGAAAATTGCGACTTCGGGAAGTACTCAGACGAGACAGGAAAAAGCGCGTGTGAGACTTGCGAAGATCGCGCAGCAACGACACTTTCTGAAGGTTCACGCAGTCCTGGTGATTGTTTATGTGTGGCGGGATATGGCTTTGATTCGGGTTCGTGTAGTCAATGTGAGCCTGGCCACTTCAAGGCAGATGTTTCAAATGCACCATGTAGTGAATGTGAGGTAGGTAAGTATGTGGAAAGTATGAGGGCCGAGAGTTGTGACCCATGTGAGGGTTTCAGATCAACAATTCAGACTGCCAGTACATCTGTACAGGACTGTCTATGTGACAAGGGATATTATCAACAAAGTTATAATGGTGAGTGTCGGGCTTGCTCGAGTGTTACTTTCAAAGACTGGATTGGAAACGAACTTTGTTGTTACTGTGGAAATACGTGTGGAGATCGTGATTTTCAAAATACGGACGTAGATACAACAATACCACGGGATCAGGTTCGATGTGTTGATTGTACATATATCTATCAAGGTAATGCCGCAGGGGACTATGGCAGGCTATGTCAGTGCATTCCTGGCTGGCAGTTTACAGACACCGTAGCACAGTGTGAAAGATGTCCACAAAACCAAATTCAACCGGGATATTCATATTCGTTAGATGATCAGACACCACGATGCAAAATTTGCACAGTCGAGCATTTCTTTATAGCTTCTAGTGTGGATTGTGGTAAATGTAGCATAAATCACGTCAACGACGGCACTGATTTTACAGATGGCATAATATACAGAGACGACTCAACACAAATATGGGGTCGCGACCATAGTGACTGCAGATGTTTGATGGGGTACGAACCAGACACAGAATCAGCAAATTGTATTCGGTGTGTTCCAGGAAAGTATCAATCACAAAGAAGTCACGAATATTGCCAGTCATGTGATTTAGGAAAGTATGGCCCGGATTATGCCAGGTCGTCTGATTGTATTTCATGTCCTAGTAATTCCAACACCGAAGCGGGTGGAAGCACAACAATAAGCGACTGTATTTGTGACACGGGTTATGAGAGAGTTGGAGATGAATGTGATGTGTGTGTGGCTGGCAAGTATTACGGATCTTCAAATACCTGTGAATTCTGTGAGTCCGGGTCTTACCAAGACGAGACGGGGAAAACGGCATGTAAAGGCTGTGGGGCTAACGCGGAATCAATTGATCCATACAATGACGAAAGCACATGCCGTTGCATTAGTGGATACTCTGATGTCACAGCGTCTGTGCCTCTGACGTGCGAGATATGTGTGGCGGGAAAGTATTCGTCTCTTGAGTCTGGGGTGCGTGTGTGTGTGGATTGTCCCGATCACAGCACGACGGAATTTGCGGGTGCAGAGGATATTTCGGCGTGTGTATGCGACCTGGGGGCTGGGTTTGCAGAGAGCGTGTGTGAGTTGTGTGAAGTTGGTTATTACAAGGACACAATAGGCAATGATCTTTGCATGTCATGTGGCCCTGAGAAGACCACACAGACTGAGGGAAGTCAAAGTATCGACGACTGTCAATGTAATTCAGGACTGGGTTTTTTTGAATAGTTATTTTAAAGATTCTATTTGCTATTATTCACTGTCATAAAAGCATAAAATGCCAAGTAAAGCGTGTGTGTGCAAGCGCAAACGCGAGTACTGCAAGATTCACGGCGGGGGGTCGCTCTGTGCAAAGCACCAGATACGACGCGATCGCTGCCGGGAGTGTGGTGGGACTGCTTTCTGCAAGCCACACTCGCGACGGGACTGTGGTATCTGCTTCCCCCTCCGCGGCCTCGTATGCAGGGTGCGTCACGCAGTGCGGCGAATTCTGAAGAAAGGTGGTACACAAAAAAACTGCTGCTCGGAACGGTATCTGGGGTGTTCGTACTCGGAATTTCTACGGCACATGCAAGTCAAGGTGGATGTGTGGAATACAATATCGGGAGATAACCTCACACTGTCTGAGATGAACATCGACCACATCAAACCCCTGACCCTCGCAACTACAGAGAGTATATGTGAACTCGCACATTTCAGCAATTTACAGCCCCTCCCTTCAAAAGTTAACATACTGAAAAAGGCAGTGTGGTCACAAACAGACGAGATTTTCTGGCAAAAGTACATCCACAAAAACACGGAATGGCGTGGGATCTATTTACCGGAAAACATTCCCGGTCTCTCTCTATCATGGTGTGTCTAGCACTCTTCATTCATAACAAAAAGTCTATGGCTCTAGGGCCAGTGGAGATATCGGTGTTGTGTTATGGAACTTGTTCACATAGTACCACTCGTGGGGTCACCGCCGGAGTTGCCCTCCAAACCAGGTGGCATGGATGTAATCTTCCTCTTCTTCTTCGGCTTGCCCGGTTTTTTCGGCTTTTCTTCGTCGTCATCGTCGTCATCTTTATTGCCATCTGGCTTGTTGCGCTTAGTTTCGGGCATCTTGACATCGTCGCCACCATCCTTGTAATTGACGCCATTATTAGCAGTCGCACCAGCCTGCTTGAGAAGCTCATTAAATTTGAGCTCCTTGGGTAGCTGACCCATTGCTACCGCCTCCCCCTTAAAAGGAAGAAACGGATTGTGAGCCTTGACAAGCTGATAAAAGACCTTCGGGGTACGCTCTTTCGATTCCGCAAAACCGAGGGCCACCTTGCCCCAGCGCGTGGCAACCTCCTTCTTCTTTGCTTCTGGCAGGCGTTCCGAGTTCTTCTCAAGGGCTTCAAGAAGCTTGGAAGGATGATCATGACCCACAAGGGTGTTGTCAATCCGCGGTATGGCCGTATCGAAGCCCTCGTTTGGGTCAGAAACGACCCCAGACCCGTTCGAACCAGTACTGTCGCCTGCCTTCCCCACAGACGAGGAGGTGTCTGGAATGGGGGTTTTACGCACGGCTTCCCAAGCCCCGAGGTCTTCTTCAGTCGTGATTAAGGTTTGAGCAAGACCACCCTTGTCGTCGTCAGCAGTGATTGTGATGGTCACCTGGTTAGTCACCTTATGCTCTTCGACTTTGATAGAGTACGGTGCCTGGTCAATGCCACTCCTCTTTTTCTGCTGTTTCAACCAGGTTAACAAGACTGCCGTATATTGACAGGTGACTTTTTCCGACTTGCCCTTGATACGGATCTCGAATTTGGCTATGTCAAACTTAACCACCTCCCTGAATTCTGTATTGCACGTAGCTACTTCTTCGCCTTGATCTGTCTCGACCTTATTCAAGTCCAAAAAATCGAAGCCGTTGTCTGTGCTCTGTTTGCTGTGTTCGGTACCCATGTTGTGGTGAATGAGTGTGTCTTTACTCTTTTTATACCTTCACAGACTTAAATACTGGTGAGTATTTTTAGCTCTGTATTTTTGGATTTAAGAAAAATATCTTACACATAACGCCTTGTACAAAAATTTCCCCCAAAGCGGAAAATAGAGATGTCACAGAGATATATAGTTCAAAGGTAAAATGGGGAGAAATGGATGTTTTATTGAGTAATCGTGCTCTTCTCTGTAGCATCATGCATGAAGATACGCACCACTGCACTGTGAAGGATCTGCCCAGCACGTGGATGGTTGTTGTGGACAACGGCACTGTGAGACCTGTCTGTTCTGCCACACTACCATGTGGGCATCATTACCACGTTTCTGCACTTGCTTTGCATTTTATGTGTAATCAGATGCGTTGTGCGGTGTGTAGAAGAGGAATTGATGAAAAGATGCGGGAATCTGTTCTGCCGGAGACCATTAGGGCTGAATTTTCAAAGCGTGTCACTGACATTACTGATAACACACGTGACAACACAACGGAGTCCCAAGACGTTTTTCATTACAACCAGATCAGATACGACCCGATCGTATACACAAATAATTTTCTGTTCATATTGGAGCATGTGGGGCATGATGTTCCATCTGTAGTACAGCAAAGTCCGTGCGTCACGCATATCCAGACCCCCGAAAATGCGAATGATCCCAATCTCCAAAATATAATCTGCCGACCACAGTACTGGATGAGCCGGCATATACAGAGAACCGTCAATAATAGCAGTGCGGACACACTTCTCCGTGTCGGAATTACACACCCGCTGCTGTTGCTCCCGATCACGACAGATACGCTGTTACTGGACACACAAGAAAGTGTGCGAAATGTGAGTCTGTGTGCCACGTGGGCTCACCACGAACCGGTGGGGAGTGTGTGTATATCACAAGAGCAGTGCATTTTTAAGATTCGCCTGGGTACTATTCAAGAACTTATGACACGCTCCGTGAATGAAATGTTGCGTGTGCATTTCCAAGCTGGGTACTAATATATTTTATATAACACGCACTAGACAAGCAAATAAGTCAACTCGATGAGCGTAAGTCTGCTTTGAAGGGTCTGATAAACAGCTCGTCGGCAGAGGATCAAATAAACTCCAGTATAAAATTAGATCTGTTGATGGCCAACACCACTCGCTACAAGGCAGACCGTAACGGTGTCGAGATTATGAACCTGGTTTTGGAGAGCATCAGAAACTTTCTAGGATTGAATGTGTTTAATTTTGAAATAGGGACGCAGGAGCTGGATAACATGACGTCAAATACGTTTTTCAGGAATAGTGAAGTGTCGAAGTTTTACCCGTATACCAAAAGTTCCGATATCACGGGACGTGGCAACACAAACAAGGTTGATGGGGTGTGGAAAATTCGCGTGCTGTCGAGGAGAAGAGAGGTACTGCGTTTTGTTTTGAATCTGGAGGTCGATGAGCAGGACAAGAAGCAAGAGGTTTTCAAGTGTGCGACTAAAATGTATCAGGCTGTTGATTTTGCGCGTGCGTTTTCGCCTCTACTCCCTGTATTTACAGTACGCAGTAATCTTATTGAAGTGGGTTGTGTGGATATGCAAGAATACAAAAACAGCACAAACAGCGTGATAACGGGAATGAATAACGAAGTGGTGAACGGCCCAGAGCTGAAACCTATCGACGCACAGTTGCAGTATGCCAGAATCTGTCGGCTGATGAAGAGGTTGACGGCAGCACATGTGCATGTCGTATGCGAGATTCTGCGGTTTTACTGTGAGGTGGGTGAACTATGGTCGAATCTATACCCCGACGGTAACAGTGATCACGAGATCTACGATATCCACTGTTTTATTGGAAACTTCGCCGTGAATTCGGCTGAGTACGTGAGAGTCCAGGACCCCCAGCCCGCACCAATTATCTTGAAAGGTAGTAGCATTACTGATATAGGCTTCGATGACCCATCCAACCACGATGCGCACAAGAAACAGCCCCGATGCACAGTACCATCAATTTTTGGGGCAACGGCAACAAAGCAGAATGATAAGATTTGGGATTTTTGGCACGCAAAGGTGAAGAGAATGGAGTCAATTGAATTGAAGTCCTTTAGAGATGTGCATGTACAATATCTGGCAGTGCAGCGCGTGAACATGCGCGCAGCCATCAAAAAGCACCGAGAATGGCAAAACAAAGGGAATGTATATCTTGACAAGTCTTCAATATCAAGCTGGGATGGTATTTGGTATGTGGAAGACATCCGGCAGTTTTTGATGTTTGTAAAGAAAATTACCAACGGTACTCAGGTCAGCAATTTTTTTGATACTTTGAGTATGTGGGGACTCCACTTCAAAACACAAGCATCGGATAAAGCCGTCTTTAGGGAAAATATTGAAGATAATAAAAACAGAGAAGAAAACCTCAAGAGAAGAGGAATCGACGCGGCACTTGAATTGGCGTTGTATGATGTCCTGATGGATTACCCACCATTGAAGTACCTATCATCGACGACGAGAAAAGCTCCATTCAACAGCACGGCGAAAAATACGTTAGTCAATGGCAATGGTAAATTCTGGCCTGACAATTTCTATACAGACAAGCATTATTGGCTCGATAATGGCCTGGGTTACACCGTCATGAGCTTGGTTGATGAGATGGAAAATGCGCTTTTTTCAATGTGGCGAGAAAATATCGCAGACGTTGACACTGGAGAGTTGATTTCATGGCATCGCAAGAGCACACAAGCAATATCCATGATCACCATCTTGAATGTTTTGAAGCGTGTGAACTCGCGCTCAAGTATCACGGTACGAAAACATCACCACTTCGAGGCAAATTCTTCTTTTGTGCGCAACAACGATAACGAGTTGCTCTCGATCAAAAATACAAATGTAATCTCGGGTAAGAAGAAGAGTACCAAAACTCTTTTCTCCATGTGTCTACACTCTATTTCAAATAACACCCCGAAACTAGACGACAAAATGAGTGAATATATCGCAACATTTCAAATCCCGGATGCTGCCGTATTTTTTCGAATGATTCGATGCACCAATTTATACGCACTGCAACAACTACAGCATGAAATGGACCGAAATGAAGAGTTCAAAAAGAAAATTGATAGTGTTTTGGGTGAATTTAGCATCGGGATTCAGTTGGAGATCAATACACTCATTATGCTGGCGGAACACGACGACGAATTACTGATGTACATGACGTTCGAGACCGATTCGTTAGACACCGGCGAGGATTTATACACAAATCTTCCAAAGACCGTTAAGGCGTGTGATATGTGGAACAATTGCTTCCAATTTGTCTCGAATCTACAGAAAAATATGAGTGCATGGATCACACCAGAAAATGGTAATGATGATGTTTTCCGGGTATTACCTCGACAGTGTCTCGAAAATATTGCAGATAGTGGTCTGGCACATAAGTTGCGAAATCATACGGCTATGTGGAGGATCCTGATGGGTGTACAGCCAGTGGATTTTCTCACTCTATACGAAAAATGGAGAGGTGGCGACTACCGTTCCGACAACTCAATTAAAACCAAGCAAGTTGTTATGCATATATTTGACCGTCAACCAGATACCGAAACCCCATATTTCAAAGACATCCGCGACCTACAACCATGGGTGGTGGTGGCACTTGCATGTCGGCTCGGGGTTCTGTTGGCACAGGAAGTAGTGCTACAAACCAGTTTACTGGGCGTCGAGGATGATGGTGATACCATAGAATACAAAGATGATATATTTGAAAGATGTAAGTGCAAAATCAGAGACCCACCTGGCATAAAAAGGCCTGGCATGAAAGTACCTACAACAGAGACAGTAGAAAGAGGTCCTTTGCGCATTCTACCCATATGTATGTCGGGCAATCGAGGTGGGGGCTCGCGGAATGACAAAGAGAAGGCTGTTGTGTATTGTAGAGTATTCAAATATAATCCACTAAAATGGACAAAAATTGAAGACACTGTGTTGGTGAAATACGATTTAGACAAACAACCTAAAGTAAAAAATAACAACATTGAAAAAAGGTTAGGATCTAAATTGAACAGTGCTGGGGATGAGATCAATCTTAGTGTAGAGGATTATCTCGAAATATGGGACGAGGATGATGACATTGGACCTCATAAATTTTGGGAGCGAGATACTAACAGGCAGATTTTTTTTAGAATGGACACGAACTCGTGGACTCTGGTCATGGACGTATATTCACTGAACCATGTGCTGATTTCAAAGATGGTGTATAAGATTGACGACAGTGATATGCATGATAAAGATACGTTTATTGACGATTTTGTGCGCATCTCACCAAGTCTACTGGGTGTAATTAATATTTTTAGCACGGATGGAGATTCTTTTAAATTTTCTAGCGTGGACCTCTGCACACGCACGGTTTCGGTACAACGGGAATTGTTCAAGGACGATGGTAATGATTTCATACACAGCAAATATCATATAACTATGGGTGAGAGTTACCCAGACGTCTTTGTTTTCAAGGATGACAGAATATTACGATTTAGAGTTCCCGTGGATGAAAGTCCTTCAAAAATTCCAGATTTACGAGTATATAATATGCTAAATTACGACCATGATAACGTAATACACCACACGACGATAGCGTGTGACCGCTTTGTTGTGACTGTAAGTGAAGTGGATAAGAGAGTGCATGAATTCAAGCTCCCTGCTACAGGTTATTCATCCTCAGGGACAAGTAGTTCCGAATTCACAGACATCGCTGAGGAAATTAAAACTTTGTATCATGTTTACTTTTATGACTTGATGAGAGAAGAAATTGGAAGTACATCCCTTGATCCTGCCAAGACCTATCTTCATAACATTCACGAATTGAAACTGTTGATCCCGCATCCACCAATCAGCATCCGGATGTTGGGTTCCATGACGTTGAAAGATGTTCCAGGTAGTGT